>CDZI01042710.1_pt1 | contig 62135 bp, 55 predicted proteins | sample 554811 | NCBI WGS metagenome assembly CDZI01 (sample SAMEA3182110, study PRJEB8094) | gut metagenome | biome: human; feature: gut; material: Stool; isolation source: human stools | place: Canada | collected 2013-04-23
GAGTTACGTCAAAGTGGCTAAGGCCTCATTGGCAGTATAAAATGATTAAATTAATAATTTACCGAAGTATTGAATAAGAGAATGAATTGGAAAAAACAGATTTGGAGTGTTTTGCTTCTGTTTGCGGCTTTAGGCCAAGTGTATGCCGATGAGGGCATGTGGGTGTTGAAAGAATTGAACAAGCAGAACTTGGCTCGCATGAAAGAATTGGGTTTCACACCCTCGTATGAACAGTTGTATAGCGAAACGGATCCGTGTGTGGCAAATGCTGTTGTTATTTTTGGTGGCGGATGTACCGGTATTACCGTTTCACAGGAAGGATTGATCTTCACGAATCACCATTGTGGTTATGGTGCTATCCAGCAACTTAGTAGTGTGGAACATGATTATTTGAAAGACGGTTTTGTTTCTCAAAGTAAAGAACAGGAATTACCTGTACCGGGATTGACCGTGAAGTATCTTCGCCAGACTATCGATGTATCTGATCGGATCAATAGTGTCATTGGCAAGATTGACGATGAATACAAACGTCTGATGGCTGCCGACTCTATCGGAAATGTATTGTGTGATTCGATTGGAGTAGATGAGTTCAAGCAGGCAAGTGTTATCCCCTTCTATTCAGACAACAAGTATTACCTCATTGTATATAATGTATTCCGTGATGTCCGCATGGTATTTGCTCCACCCAGTTCAGTAGGTAAGTTCGGTGGTGATACGGATAACTGGATGTGGCCGCGTCATACCGGCGACTTCTCTATCTTCCGTGTTTATGCCAACGCGAATAATGAACCGGCTGAATACAGCAAGGACAACAAACCTTACTCTCCGAAGTATGTAGCTGAGGTCTCTTTGCAGGGTTATCAGGATAAAGACTTTGCCATGACGATCGGTTTCCCGGGAAGTACCAGCCGTTATCTGTGTTCATGGGGCGTACAACAGCGTATCGAGGATGAGAATATCCCGCGCATCGAAGTACGTGGTATCAAACAGGAAATCTGGAAAAAGGCCATGTCTGAGAGTGATGCGGTACGTATCAAATATGCGTCAAAATATGCCGGCAGTTCTAATTATTGGAAAAACTCGATCGGTATGAACAAAGGATTGGCTCGTTTGGGTGTCATTGCTCGCAAGCAGGAACAGGAACAGGCTTTTGCAGCTTGGGTAGCTCAGGATCCGCAACGTCAGGCAAAATATGGCGAAGTTCTTAATCTGTTGAAAGAGGGTTATACTTCAGCCAATGAATGCCAGCGTGCTTTGGTTTATCTGTTGGAATCGTTGGAACGCGGAACGGAAATCGTCAGCTTGGCGCGTATGGTGAACAGCTTTGATGCCGAAGGTTCGACCGACGAAGAACGTCAGATCTTCTTGGAGGACCGGATCAAACCGTTCTTCAAGGATTATGAACCGGCGCTCGACCAGCAAGTGTTGGCTGCTATGATGCAGATTGCGAAAGAACGTATTCCGGCAGCTTATTTACCGGATGAGTTTGCCAACATCGATAAGAAGTACAAAGGCGATTACAAGAAGTATGCGGCAGACTTGTTTAAGAAGACCAAACTTCTTTCATACGACAACATCGTCAGCCTGATTTCCGATCCGAAGAAGAATGCCAAACTGAAGAAAGACCCGGCTTTTGCCCTCAGTCTTTCCTCTTTTGTGGCTTTGATCGAATTGAGGAATCACTTGAATGAATCGGCAGACAAGATTACAAAGGGTGAACGTCTGTATCTGGCTGGTTTGATGGAAATGTATCCTGACAAGACTTTCTATTCGGATGCCAACTTTACGATGCGTGCCAGCTATGGTAGCATTGGCGGGTATCGTCCGTATGATGCGGCCTGGTATAACTATTTCACAACCGAAAAAGGTATCTTGGAAAAACAGGATCCGACCAACGATGAATTCTGGGTACAGGAAGAAATCCTGGATTTGGTACGCAGCCGCGACTTTGGCCAGTATGCCAACGAAAATGGCGATCTGCAGCTTTGCTTCTTGACCAACAATGATATTACAGGAGGTAATTCAGGCAGTCCGATCTTCGACAAGAATGCTCGTCTGATTGGTTTGGCCTTCGACGGTAACTGGGAAGCTATGAGTGGTGATATTGCCTTCGAACCGGAATTACAGCGTTGTATCGGTGTTGATATCCGTTACGTTTTGTTCATGATCGATAAGTGGGGCAAATGTCCTCGATTGATCCAGGAATTGAAATTGGTAAAATAATCCGATATTCAGATTATACATAGAGCCGTGGCATGCCGCGGCTCTAATTGTTTTCTGCTGGCTGGTGCTACACCGGCAGGCAATAGGTAATTATAAACAGATAGTCCCGGAGATTCAGAAGTACATAAGCAATCTGAATTTCCGGGACTATCTATTTGATCTGTCTATATCTGTACGGATTAGGCTAAAGAAAGCCTTTATACGCTATAATAATACTCTTTATTGAGATTATTTGCCATCCGATTCACGCAGTAAAGGCAGGATTACAGCTGGATCACCATCGTTGGGTGCCGGTTCTATCCGAAGCAGATGGGCAATCAGTCCATACAGATTGACATTCGCCATTGCCGGTGTTTCTATTCCCTGCTTGAAAGACGGACCAGCAGCATAGAAAATAGCCTCCATTTCCGGTTGATAATTATCATAGCCGTGCGCACCACCTAAGGCCGGATAAGCTTTATCCTTGGAACGGAAATGAACCATGGTGCCGATGTTGGGAGCTACAATCAAGTCGCCTATACGCGGATTTGTACCATAAACGAATTGTGCCGGGACTTCATCTTTCTTCCAAACGGTTACATGCGGTACTTTCTTTAGTATTTCATACGCCGTTTCTGTATAGGAAGCTCGTGGATACAGCAAAGTCGGAACTCCTTCTACCACCATTTCGAAACTGTCACGCGGAAGATAATCTCCTAAGTTTACGTAATTCTCTGGCTTGTAAGTAGCCATGCCGTGATCTGAAACAATGATGAAGTTAATCTGTTTGAAAATATCCAGCTGGCGTGCCTGGTTAAAGAAATGTGCCAGGACGCGGTCCAAGTCTTCTATGACCGGTACTACAGCCGATGAATCCGGACTGTAGACGTGTCCGCTGTGATCCGGTTCTTCCATATACCACATGATGAGATGCGGACGTGTTGCTGCCGGTTTCTTTAACCAGGCAATGACCGAATCAGCCCGGTCTATAAACGGAACCTTCGAATCAAATTTCTTCCAGATCGAAGGCTGTTTCCCTCCTACTGCGGTCTCACTGCCTACCCAGAAATAGGTAGCTGTCCGTACTCCCTGGCGTTCGGCCGTATTCCAGATGGGTTCACCACCGTAGTAAGCCGGATTTTCCACGGCTTTCCGGTCGCTGATCTTATACACGCTACTGTCTAAATCTGTCGCCCAAAAGGTGTTGTGTACCAGCCCATGATGATCCGGATGCAGGCCCGTAGCCATGCTGTAATGGTTGGGAAAGGTAACACTCGGATAGCAGGGGCGGAAAGCGGCTTTTACTCCTACGCGTGCCAGCGAGTCCAATATGGGCGTATGAGCCCGTTGCGGATAATCCGAACGGAAGCCGTCCATCGACAGAACTACTACATAATGTTCCTGTTCTTTTGTCTCTGAACAAGATGAAAACAGGATCCAGCTCATCAACAACAGGCCGGATGCCTGCACAAATGATTTAAAACGGTTCATATAAATAAATTTTAGTTCGTAAGCCTACCAGATTTATCCTTTAAATTTTCTTTTCTATCAAAGCCTGAACTACATTGATAACATAATCGCCCAGCTTTTCGCTTTCACTGACCATATCCATATAGTAAACACCGTCCTGATATTGGTACAGCTTGTTGTTGATATCCTCAATGTTACGTGCTTTCAGCTGATTGCGGTAGTTGTTGATTTCATTTTCTATATTGTATGATTCATTAATGTCGTTCGGATTTAGATCCGATTTGTGCATGATTGCGTTCATGCGGTCTAAGGCACTGCTTACCAGCCTGAACATCTGATCAATGTGGTTGTTCTGCTCCTCTGTGAATACGGATTTGAATTCATTCCGTCGTTTGATGGAGCGTGCCAGATTATTGCAGGAGTCGGCGATACTTTCAATTTCACTGACCGCGCGTAGCAGTACTCGGATTTCTTCTTTACCTTCCGAGCTTAATCGGCCTTCGGCTACTTGGGTAAGGTAATTGGCAATCTCAATTTCCATGCGGTCGCTGATATTCTCGTATTTTTCTACCCGGCTGTAGGTCTTGAGAAAATTGTTTTCATCTTTTTCGTATAGTAATTCTTTTACCATGCCAAACATTTTTGTCGTTCGTTCGGCAAACAGGGTAATTTCTTTCTGAGCTTGAAGGATAGAGAGTTCTGCTGTTGATAACATACCTCCTGTGATATACGACAAACGATATTCTTCGTCTTCCTGTTTGGTTCGGATGATTCCACAAACGGTTTTTTCTATCACGTTGACAAACCAGATCATAATGAATGTATTGCTGATGTTGAAGGCTGTGTGGAAAGCAGCAAGCTTAAAGGATACTGCGACTGCCGGGTCTGTAACCTTCATGACATGGGTGACAAACCAGGAAACAGCTCCGGTAAACGGATAGAATATAATCAGCACCCATGCGACACCGAAGAGGTTAAACATCAGGTGTGCTAAGGCGGCTCTTCGGGCCTGTGTATTCCCGGTCAGTGCAGCCAGATTGGCAGTAATGGTTGTTCCGATATTTTCGCCTAAAACCAAGGCTACACCTAAATGATAGTCAATCCATCCATTGGCACACATAATCAGCGTAATGGCCATCGTTGCTGCCGAAGCTTGTACGATCATGGTCAGTATGGCTCCGATAAACAGGAATAACAGGATTGAGAAGAACCCCATATCTGTATAATTCTGCACAAAGGCCAGCATGTCCGGGTTGGCGCTCAAATCCGGCGCATTGTTTTTTAGGTTGGCCAGTCCCATGAACAGGAAAGAGAAACCGAAGATAAATTCACCTACCGACTTGCGCGAACTTTTACCCGAAAAGAAAAGAGGGATGGCAAAAGCCAAAAGGGGTAAAGCAAAGGCAGATATATCCACTTTAAATCCGAGAGCCGAGATAATCCAGGCGGTTACGGTGGTTCCGATGTTGGCTCCCATGATGACTCCAATAGACTGTGTCAGGGTGAGAAGTCCGGCGTTGACGAAACTTACTACCATCACGGTGGTCGCAGATGAAGATTGAATCAAGGCGGTGATCAATACTCCGGTTAACACACCTGTGACTCGATTGGTTGTCATCGCCGTCAGGATCTTTCGCAAGCTGTCTCCTGCGAACTTTTGTAAACCTTCACTCATGATTTTCATGCCGTACAGGAACAAAGCCAATGATCCTATCAGACGGAGAAGGTCAAAAAATGAATAGTCCATCTAAAATAAATTTAAGTGGATTGAATATCCGATTAATATTTCTATCTTTAGTGATGCAAAAATAATAAAATAGACTGAATTTTATGGCTGAACAGATTACTATTTATTGCAAAAATACCGGTAACTACTATGAAGTACCGGTTGGCTCTTCGCTTTTGGATATATATAAAATTGTAGGAGAGCCTTTACCTTATCGTCCGTTGAATGCCCAGGTGAATAACCGGACTCAGGATTTGACTTATACCTGCTGGCAACCCAAAGATATTGAATTCGTTGATTATACGCATCCTTCAGGAATGCGTACGTATGTGCGTACGTTGTGTTATGTGCTTTCCAAAGCGGTACATGACGTCTTTCCGGAAGCTACGCTGAATATCGAACATTCTATCTCCAAGGGTTATTTCTGTACGATTCATAACGGGAAGTCGGCAGATATAGATATGCTGGCACAGATCCGGCAACGGATGAAAGAGATTGTTGATGCAGATATTCCACTGAAGTTACATACGGTACAGTCGGAAAAGGCTATCCAGTTGTTCCGCGAAGTCGGTATGGAAGATAAGGCAAATCTGATCGAGTCGAGTGGCATGATGTATGCTTCTTATTATGAATTGGAAGGTTATGTGAATTACTTTTATGGTGGTTTGGCACCTTCGACCGGATATGTACCCGTCTTTGAGTTGGAGCCTTATCTGGATGGTGCCTTGTTGCGAGTACCGGAACGGACTAATCCGCACGTGCTGGCTCCGAAGGTTCTTCAGAATAAGATGTTCGAGGCTTATAAGGAACATTTGAACCTGCAACGGGCTCTTGGATTGAATAACGTCGGTGATTTGAATATGGCATTGGAGCATGGACATGCCTCGGAGGTTATTATGATTTCGGAAGCCATGCAAGAGAAGAAAATCGCCCGTATTGCGGATGAAATAGCAGAACGGTACAAGAAAGGAGTACGCATTGTTCTGATTGCCGGTCCTTCTTCGTCCGGAAAGACAACAACTTGTAAGCGGTTGGAAATACAGCTGGCTACTAATCTGCTTCGTCCGGTTGGTATATCCTTGGACGATTATTTCGTCAATCGGGAAGATACGCCGAAAGATGAATCGGGCGATTATGATTTTGAATCGTTGTATGCTTTGGATCTGCCTTATTTCAATTCAGATTTACAGCGCTTGATCAATGGGGAAGAAATAGAATTGCCTTCGTTTGATTTCAATTCCGGAAAACGGGTTTATAAGGGAAAGAAAATGAAGCTTTATGATAATTCGGTGATCGTCATTGAAGGAATCCACGGATTGAATCCGGAATTGACAGCTCACCTGGATGATTCGTTGAAGTACCGGATTTATGTTTCAGCCCTGACTTCTATTTCGCTGGATAATCATAACTGGATCCCGACGACCGACAACCGGTTGCTGCGTCGTATCATCCGGGATTATCGTTACCGGGGATATTCAGCGGAAGAGACCATCAACCGCTGGCCAAGTGTGCGTCGGGGTGAAGATAAATGGATCTTCCCGTATCAGGAATATGCGGATGCGACCTTCAACAGTGCGATGTTGTATGAGCTGGCTGCTCTTCGGGCGTATGCAGAACCCATTCTGGCAAATGTTCCGGAAAAGTCGCCTGCCAATGCCGAAGCCTACCGCTTGCTGCGATTCATGCGGTATTTCAAATATATTCCACAGGAAGATTTGCCCAAGACTTCACTGTTGAGAGAATTCTTGGGCGGTGGCAGTTTTGAATACTGATACGGATTATGTACACGGGAGAAATTATTTCGCTGATCGTAGCCGTATCATGGACAATCACAGCCATCTGTTTTGAATATGCCGGGAAGAGAATCGGTGCACTGACCCTTAATATTGTACGATTACTGATGGCCATCGTTATGCTGGCCGTCTCGTTGAAGTTGACAACTGGGCACATAGCTCCGTGGGATGCCGGACAAGATGCCTGGATGTGGCTTATTCTTTCTGGAGCGGTAGGCTATGTATTTGGCGATTTTTGCCTGTTCAACTCCTATCTGCTCATCGGTTCCCGTTTCGGGCAACTGTTTATGACCCTTGCGCCTCCTACGGCAGCCATCGCAGGATATGTTTTTCTTGGCGAGAAAATGGGTACCTATGCCGTTATCGGGATGCTTGTCTGTATCCTGGGCATAGGTTTCTCTATCATTGGCAAAAGTGAGGGAAACAGTCATAAGGTAGGCATCCAGTTGCCGCTGAAAGGTGTCCTCTATGGTATCGGTGCCGGCATGGGACAAGGCTTAGGTCTCGTATTAAGCAAGATCGGGATGAACTGTTATCTTGATTACAATCCGCCGGCCACCTCATTGGAAGAGTTTATGTTGCCCTTTGAAGCCACGCAGATAAGGGCATTCGCCGGTGTCGTCGGTTTTCTGATCATACTTCTCTGCCGGGGCGAAATCAGGAAGCTTATCTCTTCGTTTTCCGATAAATCCGCGATGGTAACCTCTGCTTCGGGTACTTTCTTCGGGCCTTTTGTCGGTGTGTCATTGTCTCTTATGGCTGTACAGTATACGAATGCCGGCGTGGCTTCTACCCTGATGGCCCTTACTCCTATTATTATTCTCTTGCCTTCAAAGCTTATTTTTAAGGAGGTAATTACGTTCCGTCAGGTTTTTGGTGCGGTGATAAGTGTGGCGGGAGTTGCCTTGTTTTTTGTGTGAGTCTGAATATAAGAAAAAAGGACTGCGAGAGATGGTAGTCCTTCTTTTGTTAGGGAAATGACTTCCCCGCTTATATTCTTTCAATTATTTATCCAATGTGTTATACTTTAATCGGATCGAATCCTTCGCCATATACGCCTCTGACAATGCTTTGAGAGATAAATGCGTTGTGGTCGATATTCTTGACTAGTCGGAATATGGCCGGTGACTCTGATTTCTTGGCCAGGAGAACAACTACTTTTACCGGTCGTTTAGAATATCCGCCCGTACCGTCAAGGATGGTACAGCCACGGCCCATGTCATGCAGGATCTTTTCGACAATTTCATCGTGTTTCTGTGAGAAGATCAGGAATTGAACCGACTGCCGGTTGCCGTTTACCACCCAGTCGAGCAAGTAATTGCTGATGACCATTTCAACGAAACCGAATACGATTTTTTCAACATCATGGAATAGAACATAGGAAGATCCGATGATGAAGAAATCGCAGAACAGCAGGGCACGCCCGATTGATATGTTCTTGTACTTGTTGATAATCGCCCCGATGATATCGGTTCCTCCCGTACTTCCGTTGGCTGAAAAGACCAGTCCTAAACCAGAACCGCACAGGCAGGCACCAATGATAATCGACATAAACGGTTCGTTCTTGATAATCGGCTCCGGTAGCAGCATTTCGAACAAGGACAAAGAGGCCGACAGAGAGAATACACCGAAGATCGTTTTTAACAAGAACTTCAATCCCAGTATTTTCAAGGCAATGGCCAGCAGAATGATGTTGATGACAAAATAAGAAATAGACACCGGTATCATCTGACCGCTGGCAAAGTAAATCAAAGCACAGATACCACTCAACCCTCCCGTGATAATTTCATTGGAAAGGATAAAACCATTAAAACCGAAACCATACAGTAAGGTTCCCAACAGGATCATCAGATAGTCCTGTATTTCAAAAAAATACTTGTTTGATTTGAGATTCATAGTATTATTATTTAAATTGAAAATTAAAAATGGACAATTGACAATTATGAGGATTGAATTGTCAATTGCCCATTACTTGTTATTCGTTATCCATTGACTACGATATTGACAATCTTCTTCGGTACGACGATGATCTTCTTCACCGACTTACCTTCCAGCCATTTGGCTGAGTTTTCGTGGTTCAGAGCTGTCTTCTCCACTTCTTCTTTCGGCATGTCTGCTGGCAATTCCAGGTTGAAACGAACTTTACCGTTGAAAGAGATGGCATAGACGGCTGTATTCTCTACCAGATAAGCTTCGTTGCATACAGGCCATTGTGCATCGCATACGGTTGTATCGTGTCCTAATTCATGCCACAATTCTTCTGCGATATGCGGAGCAAACGGTGCCAACAGGATTACCAACGGTTCCAGGATGGCGCGTTTGTTACATTTCAGAGAACTCAACTCATTGACACAAATCATAAAGGCGCTAATAGAAGTGTTATAAGAGAAATGTTCGATATCATATGTAACCTTCTTGATTAGCTTATGCAATGACTTCAATTCTTCTGCCTTCGGTTCGTCGTCGCTTACCTGCAGGCTGTCTGCCGTACCGTAGAACAATCCCCAGAACTTCTTCAGGAAACGGTGTACACCGTCGATTCCGTTGGTATCCCAAGGCTTTGACTGTTCGATCGGGCCTAAGAACATTTCATACAGACGCAAGGTGTCCGCACCGTATTTTTCAACAATGACATCCGGATTGACTACGTTGAACATCGATTTTGACATCTTCTCAACAGCCCATCCGCAGACGTATTTACCGTCTTCCAGGATAAATTCGGCTGTGTTGTATTCCGGACGCCAGTTCTTGAAGGCTTCTACATCCAAAATATCGTTGGATACGATGTTGACATCCACATGCAACGGAGTCACGTCGTATTGATCTTTCAAACCTAATGATACGAATGTATTGGTATCTTTGATACGATAAACGAAGTTCGAACGTCCTTGGATCATACCCTGGTTGATCAGCTTCTGGAACGGTTCTTCTTTGACACTGATACCCAGGTCGTGCAGGAACTTATTCCAGAAACGAGAATAAATCAGGTGACCGGTAGCATGTTCGGTTCCTCCTACGTACAAATCAACATTCTGCCAGTATTCGTCGGCTTCCTTGGATACCAGAGCCGTGTCGTTGTGCGGATCCATATAACGCAGGTAATAAGCGCTTGATCCCGCAAATCCCGGCATTGTATTTAATTCCAATGGGAAGACTGTCTTCTGATCGATCAGTGCGTTATCAACGACTTCACCTTTTTCTACATCCCAAGCCCATTTCGTTGCATGTCCCAATGGAGGTTCGCCGCTTTCGGTCGGCAGGAACTTCGCTACTTCCGGTAATTCCAACGGCAGTTTGTTCTCGTCGATCATATAAGGCATACCGTCCTTGTAATAAACCGGGAACGGTTCGCCCCAGTAACGCTGACGGGAGAAAATAGCATCACGCAGACGGAAGTTTACTTTGACACGTCCTAACTGATGTTCTTTTACATATTTCTTGGTAGCGGCGATCGCTTCCTTGATGGTCAGGCCATTCAGGTTCAAGTCACAGTAAGGAGTAACACCAGCCTTCGGTGAATTACATACAATACCTTCTTTGGCATCGAAACTTTCTTCGCTGACATCACAACCTTCTACCAACGGGATGATCGGCAGATTGAAATGTTTGGCAAATGCGTAGTCGCGGCTGTCGTGTGCAGGAACGGCCATGATGGCTCCTGTCCCGTAACCAGCCAATACATAATCGCTGATCCAAACCGGAACGGCATCTCCTGTAAACGGATTGATGGCGTATGATCCACTGAATACACCCGTTACCCGACGGTCGGAAATACGTTCGCGTTCGGTACGTTTCTTGGTACGGTCCAGATAAGCTTCTACTTCGGCTTTCTGAGCTTCGGTAGTCAACAGAGGTACCAGTTCGCTCTCAGGGGCCAAAACCATGAAGGTAACACCAAACATCGTATCGGCACGGGTCGTAAAGATGGTGAATTCCAAATCCTGATCTTTTACTTTGAAACGGACTTCTGTTCCTTCCGAACGGCCGATCCAGTTACGCTGGGTTTCTTTCAATGAGTCTGTCCAGTCGACTGTTTCCAATCCATCCAGCAAACGCTGTGCATAGGCAGAAACACGTAAGCACCACTGACGCATCTTTTTCTGAACAACCGGATAACCGCCACGTTCTGAAACGCCATCTACTACCTCATCGTTAGCCAATACCGTTCCCAGTTGCGGACACCAGTTCACCATCGTCTCACCCAGATAAGCGATTCGGTAATTCATCAGGATTTCCTGTTGTTCCTTTTCGCTCTTGGCCTTCCATTCTTCAGCCGTAAAGCTCAGCTCTTCGCTGCAAGCTACGTCCAGACCTTCCGTACCTTTCTCTTCAAAATAAGCAATCAGCTTGCTGATGGGCTGTGCCTTCTGGCATCCGTTGCAATAGACGCTGTTGAACATCTGCTGGAAAGCCCACTGTGTCCAGTGATAATATTTCGGGTCGCATGTGCGGACTTCGCGATTCCAGTCGAAAGAGAAACCGATTTTGTCCAGCTGTTCCCGATAGCGATTGATATTATTGACCGTTGTAATGGCCGGATGTTGTCCGGTTTGAATGGCATATTGTTCGGCCGGTAATCCGTACGCATCGTAACCCATCGGATGCAATACATTGAAGCCGCCCAATCTTTTGTAACGGGAATAAATATCAGAAGCAATGTAACCGAGCGGATGCCCTACGTGCAATCCGGCTCCTGACGGATACGGGAACATATCCAACACATAATACTTGGGTTTTTCGTTCTTCTCTACTTGATAGACCTTGTTGGCGATCCAATATTCACGCCATTTCTTCTCAATGTCTCTGAAATTATATTCCATATCTGGTTAAACCTTTAACAATTATCTTTATTTGAAGTACAAAAGTAGTGATTTTATTTGGTTTGCTTCCGTTTCTGTTTTGAATTTTGCAGGAGAGAGGGGCTTTTTAAGAAATCCCTCTCGCTCTCTTACAAAATGCCCTGAATCTCCCTTTTTTGCTAACACCCTAAATGAGTAAAAAAAAGAAAATCTGAAGGAAAAGTGAGGTTGAAAGGTGATTCTCCCGAGAATTAAAACCGATTTTCGAGAATTTTGAGGAAGAAACTGGTAGGAAATGAAGCAAAAGCCGGCGTATTTGGAAGATTTCCCGGCGTGTTTTGTCGAAAAGCCGGCGTGTTTTGGAATGAAATCGGGCAGAAAAATGGGTGATTAGGGGTTGATTTTCTTCTTCCTCCGCTTGTGATGGGGGATTTGTTCCTTCTGAAAGGGACAGCATACGGACTTTCGTTGTTTTTTTGTTCCGTTTTTCAGTCAAGAAATATTTCTTGTAATATAAAGGTAAACAATATATTAGGTTATATTTTTAACGATTTAACCCCTTCAAAACTCGTGAATTTTCGAAGGACTTGTACTACGGTTCGAAATATGGGAGTTTTGAAGGGGGTTATTTGACATTTTGACAATTCCAACAACTTGTCAACCGTCTTATTGGATACCTGATTTGGCTTTGATTTCTTTCGGGATGGCATCTTTATGTACCAGGATATAGATTGTCTTGGCTTTAACAAAGCTTTCCGACATATTCAGATAGCCTCCGAAACGGTTTCGTTCGGTTCCCCAAGAGTTTTTGGTAATGTAATATTTCGTACCGTTCTGATCTTTGGTGATACCGGTGATGTGCATCAGGTGATCGTCGGTCGTCACGAAGGTTTCATATCCTTTCTGACGAACTTCGGGAGTCACGTTGACTTCCGGATACGGATGTTCGAACTTATAAACTTCCTCCAGACGTTCATTCGGATTCATTTTCTCAAAACGGGCACGATCCGTACCGGCGTATGTATCTACACTGTTGACTTCCGGATTGATGGCAACGCCGTTGATGAACGAAAAGCTCTTTTCGCTTACATCGCCGTCCCAGCAAACCGAATAACCGTTCTTCAGGGCATAATCCATGGTCTGCATCATTTCGTCGAGTGGCAGGTTATACATCAGCTGGTGTTCCCAGTTGTCGGGTACTTCTACATCAAACTTCTGATAATAGGGCTGGTGTGTAAAGCTGGTCAACTCTACATAATCACTCATATTCAACCCTAAGGAAGCAGCAAAGCTTTTCGGTGTATATTCTTTTCCCTGGTAGGTGAATTTCTCCGGAACCTTTCCTAGATAAATATCGAAGAGACTGTTCACCAGCTCCTGATATTCCGGACTGTTGGCGCGCAGCTTGATGGCTGTTTCAGAAATGCTTTCTACGTACGAAGCCAGTTCCTGATGATTATGCCGTTCAGAATCGTAATTGATGCCGTGATAAACTTCTTCGGGTACGATGCCGACCTGCTCAAAAGCGTGCATCCAAGATGGCGAAAGACTACCCTGTCCTACGTTTCCTTTCCCACGGCGCAGGTAATTGTCTTTCATCTGATTGATGTATTTCTGGCGGACAATGAACATCTCGGAAAGATCGTATTCACCTTTGCCCATGCGGAGTAATTCGGATTCCATGAAGGAAGTTGTGGCAAAACACCAGCAAGTGCCGGTTACCGCCTGATTCTTGACCGGAGTAGCCGGTACTTTTACTTCGTCGGTAAACTGATATCCTTGCGCCATGGCACCTGATGCCATGCAGGCAAAAACACAAGAGAGTAAAAATGTTTTCATGTTGTATAACGGATTTGATAGATTATTCTTTCAGTTGAGCAACGAAGGTACGATATTGTTCGTTTATATCCCAATATTCCAGAGAAAAAGAAAAGTTGGCTGTCTTTTATTGCCTATTTGAAAAGTATTCGTTATTTTCGTGGAAATGAAAACGGATAACAGGAATTCAAACAAGATAATCGTATGAAGAAATTGGCTTTATTTACAGGGGCTTTGCTGGCTCTGGCTGTTGCGCTGAGCAGTTGTGGAGGAGAAAAGAAGCAGGACAAAGTGCTTCGTCATGTAGTTATGTTTGGCTTCAAACCCGAAGTGACAGCTGAGCAGGTAAAAGCAGTAGAAGATGCTTTCGGCGAACTGCCTTCAAAGATCGACCTGATCAAGGATTATGAGTGGGGAACAGATTGCAGTCCGGAGGGCTTGCAACAGGGATTGACACATTGCTTCTTCGTAACCTTCCATTCGGAAGCCGACCGTGATGCCTATCTGGTACATCCGGCCCACAAAGAATTCGGAAAAGTGTTGGGAAACAAAGCCTCAGCCGTCACTGTCCTGGATTATTGGACGAGGTAAAAGAAATGATACCCAAGAATGGCAAAATGATACCCAATGTGATACTCAAGAATCCCAAAATGATACTTAAGAATATGGGGTATATAAAACCCTCCGTATAGCCTGAAACGATACGGAGGGTTTTTGATTGGATTCTTTATAAGACTATTGAGCTGTCGTAAAATCCGGAACGAGGAAATCTGCTGTCTTAGAGTTAAAACCCTCTGGCAAATTTCTTCCAGAATGTATCGGCCATTTCCTCCCAACGAAGGATAGTGGCTCCGGCAAAGTCGGCTGTGTATTGGGTTAGATAAGCCCGTGCAGCCTCTTCTCCTTTTGTCTGGGATAAAGTCTGATAACGGTTTTCTACGAAAGGCATTTCCGACAGTCCTTTCTCTTCAAAGTGAGCAACGGCAGATAAGACTGTTTCTTTAGTCGCTCCCCAGCGGACAGTTGCCAGCTTGTTGGCTGTCCGGTATTTCCAGACGATGGCATCTTCCCGATGGGCTGCCTGTCCGCAGACTGCAAAGCAAGCGGGTAATGATGTCGTTCCTGAGAAAACCGGAATACGCGGACTTTGTCCCGGATTATCGAAAGAGATCCAAGCTACGCCGCCCACGGCATCCGGCAACCAGCTTCGTAATTGGATTACGGTCGAATAAGAGCATTGCGGAACAGCTACCAAACGATTTTTCTGTACGGTGTTAGGTTTGATTCCGTTCAGCATGGTGATCATATCCGATGTCATCCACGGATTGGCAGCCGGACTGATAATCGTATCGGTCAGACCGGTTTCTTTATTCTTGGCTGTTACTTTCAGGTTCTTGGTCACATCAAATTCCGAACCGGCATACGTCTCTCGGAGTAGAGCCATCACTTTCTGTACTGATACGGCAGAGTCCGGTTTAACGCTGATAGGCAGTTCTTCCGCATCATACGAAAGATGCAGCGAAGGAGCCAGGGCATTCAGGATATAATATTCACGCAGGCTGAATGATTTCTTTTCGCCGAAATAATTTCCACCGGCATAGGCTTCCCAGAAACGGAAAGGCTTCTTACCGTCCCAGAATCCTAATTTCTTGGCTACGTCAAACACATTCTCCGAGGCCATGTAATGATCGGTATCTTTCAGGTCGAGCGTAGAAATACGGGGCACATTGGCCGATACGCCCACATGATCATCCGGGATACGTACAGCCGCCCAGACACCACCAATCTGATCCGGTCCTTCTCCAAAGACTTCGAAGTGCCATACTTCGTTAGGATCGGCAATGGTAAGACATTCGCCCCAGTCGCCATAACCATATTTCTTGACCAGGTCGCCCATCAGACGGATGGCTTCGCGTGCGGTAGTACAACGTTGCAAGGCAATCTTGGCCAGTTCTTCGATCATGAACATACCTTTCTCGTTGACCAGCTCTTTCCGGCCGGAGATCGTCGTTTCTCCAATACCTAACTGTTTCTCGTTGAGGCAAGGATAAGACGTATTCAGAAACTGATAGGTAGAACGGGCTTCCGGAATAGATCCTTTCAGGGTCATACCGGTACGGTCATCAGGAGTCGTTGTATGCATCCGTCCCGAATAGATGGCTACGGTCGTATCTTTTTCATACTGAGCCGCAGGAACTACTTCCATCCAGGTACGATAGTTACCGTCGCACGTATGACTTGTCATGACCGAACCATCGGTCGACGCCTTTTTACCCACCATGATACTAGTGCAACTTTCCGGATTCAACGGAGGAAACTGGGTTGCATATTCTTGAGCCAATAGAAAAGAGCAGCAGCAAATCAAGCTGATAGCTGTCAATACGTATTTCTTCATTCTGTTCTGTTATTAGATTTGTGCGGTAAAGATACGCTTTTTCAGGATAAGCCGGTATGTTCTGGAAGGGAAGAATAAAATAAAGGTTACCTTCTGATGCAGAAAGTAACCTTTATGAGTTGGTATGAATCGCTTATTTCTTTTTCCGTTTTTTCTCTCCGAAAGAATGTTTACCCGGTTTTCCGTTGGCTCGTTCGAAGCGTTTCTGGGCGGTACTACGGCGTTTGCGTTCTTTTCCCTTTCCTTTCCCTTCCCCTTTTTCCTGTGCTTCTTCAACGATGACACGCCGGCCGTCTACTTCAAAGTTGTTCATACATTTTTCTACCCGGCGGGCTTCCTTTTCTTCTACTTCGAAGAATGAGAACTTCTCCATCAGGTCGATCCGGCCGATTCGGACTTTTCCCGGAACACATTTGTTGACCAGTTCGATCAGCTGGTTGGTATATAGACCGTCGGTCTTTCCGAAGTTGATGAAGAAGCGGACAAACCCTTCTTCGGCTTTCCGTTTTCTTCCGCCCTCGCGGTCTTTCCGACTGGATTTTTCATCGATGGTTTCGATCTCATCCGCGTCTTTGTAATAATCGATCATGCGGTTGAACTCCAGTGAAACCATACGCTTGATGATGTCTTCCTTGTCGAGCCATTCCAGCTTGCGGTAGATCTGTGGCATCAGTTCGGCGATCTCTTCTTCGTTTACCTTTACTTTCTCGATCTGATCGACCAGGTTGAACAGTTGCTTGGCACAGATTTCCTTTCCTGAAGGCATCTCGCCTTTCTCGAACTTCTTGTTGATCACCCGCTCGATTTCCTTGATCTTCCCTTTCTCACGCACATGACAGATAGAGATGGAAATACCGGTTTTTCCGGCTCTTCCGGTACGTCCGCGGCGGTGTGTATACGATTCGATATCATCCGGTAAACCATAGTTGATCACATGGGTCAGATCATCTACATCCAGACCACGGGCTGCGACATCGGTAGCAACCAGCAACTGCAGGTTCTTGATACGGAACTTCTGCATCACATAGTCGCGCTGCGCCTGACTCAGTTCGCCGTGTAGCGAATCGGCATTGTATCCGTCCTGGATCAGTTTATCTGCTATTTCCTGCGTTTCCTTACGTGTCCGGCAGAAAATGATGGCATAAATATTCGGATAGAAGTCGGCGATGCGTTTTAATGCCAGGTATTTATCCTGGGCACGTACCATGAAGTAGATATCACGGATGTTCTTGTTCCCTTCGTTCTTGTTACCAATGACAATCTCTTTCGGATGATTCATGTACTGTTTGGTAATCGCTGCAATGCCTTGTGGCATGGTTGCCGAGAAGAGTAACATATTGCGGGATACAGGTACCTCAGCCAGAATTGCATTGATACTGTCGGTAAATCCCATATTCAGCATTTCGTCGGCCTCGTCCATGATGACATTACGGATATGACTCAGATCAACCGTCTTGCGGTTCATCAGGTCGAGTAATCGTCCCGGTGTCGCTACAACGACGTGAACACCACGTTTCAATGTCTTGATCTGGCTTTCAATGCTGGAACCTCCATAAACTGGTAATACGCGCAAATGATCTATATATTTGGAATAGTCATTCAAATCGTCGGCGATTTGCAAGCAGAGTTCCCGGGTCGGGCATAATACCAACGCCTGAGGTTGATAATCTTCCACCTCGATTTTCTGTAAGATAGGCAGACCAAAGGCAGCCGTTTTTCCGGTTCCTGTCTGTGCCAAAGCGATAACATCATTATCTTGTCCCAGTAAATAAGGAATCACTTCCTCTTGTACGGGCATCGGGGAAACATACCCCAGTTCCTGAATTGCCTTTAATATAGGTGCGGCAACTCCTAATTCTTCAAATGTTTTCAAATTCTGTTTGTTAGATGATTATAAAAACGGATCGTTTTCAGCCTGCAAAGATAGATAATTATTATGAGTTCTGATCTATTTCAGCAGGAGATCTTTCAGACGGTCTCTGTTTTTACCTGATATTTTCAGTCCGGTTTCCCGGTAATTGTCAAATGATCCGTAACGGTTTTCGATTTCCCGGTAGGCGATGTTCAGGAACGATTCGTTGACAGAAAGCAAGACTGTCATCGTCTCTTGCGCATCCGTACTTAACGCTGAAACCGTTTTTGCCATGAAGCTGGGATCAATATACCGGTTGGAACTCATATATTCCTGCGTGATCGATTCTTGCGGAATGTCTAGCATAGAGAAAAGCAATGAGATGAAAAGGCCGACTCGGTCTTTGCCTAACTCTCCGGATATCAGGATCGGATAATTCTTCTTGTCAAGCAAGATGCGGAAAACGTCTCCTATATCTTCTGTATTATTGGCGATGAAACGGATATAAGCATCTTCCATGAAGAGTGTTCCGTCCCGTTTACGTACTTTGTTCTCCAAGATACGTTGGTTCATCTCCTCTTTGTTTCCACAAGGAATGGGGATATGGATAATCTGTGTGTTGGGGAAATAAATGGGTTGCTCTTTTACTTCGTAAGCCGTCCGCAGGTCAATGATGGTTTTTATACCTGCCTCAATGAGCCGGATGGAATCTTGTTCGGAGAAGTTGTGAATATTTCCCGAACGGTATAACTTGCCCCATCTGACTTGCCTTCCTTTCTTCGATTTATAACCACCGACGTCACGGAAATTCTGGATGTTATCCATAAACGTATAGCGGGCAGCTACGTCTTGAGGAGAATGATCGTTGAAGGTAATCCGGAAATATTTACGCTGGATATTATCGGAGGTGATATAACGGATAAATCCGTCTTCGATGGAAGTTGATGCGGCAGGATGGTTCATGTCGAATTTATCAGGAACATCCGACACATACAACTTCGCTATCCCTTTTATTACCGGATTCGTCTCCCATTTGATAATGTAATTGCCAATTTCATCCCGGACACACAACGCCCTCACGTCACACGATTCGGACTTGCATCCGAATAATGCCAGCAAACATGTCAGTATACCTAGAATCTGTTCTTTCATCACCATTCTCCCAACTTCTATCTATATTTACAAAGATAGAAAATCCCCCCAATATCCCCAATTTCTTATGTTTATTTAAGTTTCACTTGGGATCCTCCATATTTGTTGGCAAAATCTGAGGAAATATAGTTGTCGTAACTTTGACAAACTTCGACCGAGAAATCAATGCCACATTGGATGATTTTCTGCCATTTGTCTTTGTCCAATGTAGGCAGATCCTGTTTCCTTACCTGGTATTTCAGTAGTCCATAAATGATACCGGCATTGAAATTGTCACCGGCTCCGATGGTGCTGACTGGCTGAATGGACTGGGCATCGATATGAGACGTAAAACGGCTGGTCCGCAGATCCACACCGTTGGCTCCACGGGTTGTCAGGAAGTTATCACAATAGAATTGAACATGATCCTGATAAACCCGATCCAGGTCTGTCAGTTTGAAGAGGTTGTAAAAGTCCTCATCCGATCCCCGTACGATGTCGGCAAACTCGAAGTTCTCCAATACCGTAGGCATCACATGAATGGCTTCATGGGCATGCGCCTGCCGGAAGTTCGGGTCGTAATACAAGATTGCTCCGCGTTCTTTGGCATATTCGAGGAATTCATAGACCCGTTTCCGTAAAACGGGATTCAGGGAGTAATAGGAGCCGAAGATGAAGATATCGTCTTTCTCGATCGGAGGAAGAGGCACTTCCAGGCGTTGCTTCGGATAGTCTTTGTAGAAGGTGTATTGAGCATCTTGGTTTTCATCCAGAAATGCCAGCGACAAAGGACTTTTTCCATCCGGGAAACGATCTACATACCGGGTAGAGATATGATTCTCCTGCATGAAATTCTGAATGATATCTCCTACTCTGTCATTCCCGATTTCACTGATGAAAAGAACATCTACGCCTAATCGCCCCAATGAGACCAACCCGTTGAATACCGATCCGCCAGGTACAGCTGCATGGGGTTGATTTCCCCGGAAAATAATATCCAGTATTGTTTCTCCAATTCCTATTACCTTTCTCATGTTTCCTCACTTGTTTTGCATTTGTTTCTCGTGGAAATCGAATTTACTCCTCGTTTGTTTTGCAAACGAATCCGCCGAAAAACGTATGAACTTGATTTTATTCCTTTTTGCTTTGCTCACGGCTTTTCGATCCCAGGTAACCTCCATGATGACGTTTGGCATAGTCGGTGTTGGTGAAACCGATTCGCTTCATGGTGCTGACTACCAGGATATCACCGATGACGGTCATGACTGTCGTTGAGGTTGTTGGAGTCAGTCCTAACGGACATACTTCGGCCGGAGCTCCGGTAGGCAGACAGACTGTAGCTTCTTGTGCCAATTCACTTTCCGGGTTGCCTGTGATAACGATAAACTTCATATCCGGTACCAGTCCGCGGGTCAGAGAGACCAGCTCTACTAGTTCCCGTGTTTTGCCGGAGTTGGAAATCAATAACATGATATCGTTGGCTTGGACAATACCCAGATCGCCATGTTGGGCTTCGCTCGGATGCAGGAAAAATGCCGGTGTTCCAGTCGAACTGAAAGTCGTTGCGATGTTCATGGCAATTTGTCCGGCTTTGCCCATTCCGCTTGTTACCAGTTTACCTCCACGTGCGTGCACATACTCTACAATCAGATTGACGGCCTCCGCATAATTGGAAGACACGGGAATGTTGCGTACGGCATTCGCTTCTTTCTCTAAAATAGATGAGATTTCGTCTGTCATCATGATTTTTTACACTTGTTTGATTTACTGAAATACAAAAATACATCTTTTTCTGTAACTCCCAGCATTCGGCTTCTTTTTCCACGGATTTATCCTGCCGCGTATATGATGGAGGGAAGGAATCAGAACAACGCTGATATGGCAAGACCTGTGCTTAAATAATTCAGACGTTTCCCGCTGTCAAAGTAAGGCAGGCTGGTATACACGTAATCCAGATAAAGCCGTAGTCCCATGGCCGGTGATATCTGTGCCAGGATAGAGGTTGCTGCCGTTCCGGAAATTCCTTTATGGAGAACATCGTGATTGTATAGCAGTTGGCAGTAGCCGACTTCAACTTTTGAGTTGAGGAAAATACGGGGTATGAGCCGGTAGGAATACCCTGGACCCATACTGAACGACGTAGCACCTACAATACCTTGGCCTTGGGTTAGCTTGGCCGATAAAATAGCCGCTTGAAGATTTAGTCCCCAACCGCTCTGCAGGTAATAGGCTGCCGAGATGGTTGTATTCAATCCCTGATACGACGTCAGTCCTTTTCCGTCCATGATTATTTGTCGGGGAAACAAGGAGCTGTAGCCCACGGAATATTCGATAAAGGAAGGAATACGGGTATAAGAGGCATCGTCGTCCAGTACGTCGAATAAAGGCTTTTTACGGAAAATCAGGTCGGATAAAAGATAGCCTACTTCCGTTGACATGATACCGATACCGGCTCCAGCCAACACATCCGACAGCCAATGGCGGTTGTTCATCATCCGTCCGGTTGCAACCAGAGTAGCAGCCGAATACGCTCCGATGCCGACCCATGGACTTAAATCCTTATACTCTTTGTATAACATGGTGGCGGCCATAAAAGCCGTTGCCGTATGACCCGATGGGAACGAGTTGTTCTTGCGTTGGTTGGGACGTTCCCGTTTGACTGTATATTTCAATCCGTTGACAACACCTGCCATCAAAGCGGCAGAGATCACATCGGCTGTCATCATCTCTCCCCAGGTACTTCTTCCTTTGACACCTGCCAGTTTCATTCCGAACATGGCTGCCATCGGGGCATATTGCAGGTAATCATCAAAGTGATTGGAGAAAGATGACATGTTCACCTGTCGGGTTTCTTGGATTCTCTTGTCGTTGGAAGTAGCCAATGCACTGGCAAACAACAGCGGAACGCCTTGTTCCGTTATCTGGTAGGCCGACGTCCGTTGTAGTTTTTGAATTCTTGACAGGTTGTCCTGTATATCCAAGGTGTCGGAAGTAGAAGCCCATGTCGGACTCACCGTAACGAGCAGACTGAATACAGCCCATAAAGCCCTCCATCTTATCGTCCGATTTCCTGTTGATGAAAGACAATTATTCTTCATGCGTTCTACTTGACACATATAAAGTTCGAATTTGCGCTTGGGTGTCAGAACCCGACGATTCCCGTTTATTTCCAATCGCCATTGTCTTTGATTAACTGAACCAACCGTTCAACGGCTTCTTCTTCGGGGATATTCTTGACAAGACATTCTTTCCCTTTGTACAAGCTGATCTGGTTACGTCCGGCTCCTACATACCCATAATCGGCATCGGCCATTTCACCTGGTCCGTTGACAATACAACCCATGATGCCAATCTTCAACCCTTTCAGGTGCGAAGTCGCTTCTTTGATACGGGCAATGGTTGTTTGCAGGTCGTATAACGTACGTCCGCAGCTCGGACAGGAAATGTATTCTGTTTTACTGATACGGACTTTGGCAGCCTGTAGAATTCCAAACATGGTCTGATCAAGTATTTGGGCAGGAACCGCGTCATCATGCAGCATGATACCGTTCCCGAAGCCATCAAGTAGTAAAGCTCCCAAATCAGCTGCTGATTTCAGCTGGACAGATTCGATATCCGGTTCGTTGTATTCGCGGTGAAGGATAACCGGTACATCTACTCCAGCCTTCATCAGGCGGTGCATGGCTGCCCGTTGTTCTCCCAGACCGTTACGGCGGTGTGTACTCAATACGACTACAACCGTTTTGTCTTTTCTCAGAATCTCCAGGATGTCATCTGTCAGATCCGGATAAGTCAGCCGGATAAACTTCAGCGGAGACTCGTAGTTTTTCATTTCTTCTGCTTCTGAAGCAATAAAGTAAGGGAATGCATTGGGACGTGGTTTCCAGAACTGGGCATCTACCAGCAGACGGAATGTGTCTGGTAAGTTTTCAGGATTCTCCTGACCAATATAAATGAAATCGGGCATGGCTTCGTAATTGAACTCAAAATTCCCTTGTACCCGGTCGGAGATGACGACTGGCAGAAAATCAGAACCAATCTTTTCTACCCCACGTGTTTTCCGTTTCAGACAGGCTATCGGATCATAGCCGGGAGCCAGTTCTCCGACAATCGGCTGATGTCCCTGGCGTTCCTGAATGTAGTTGACCAGTTTTTGTGCTACGGGCATTTCAGCTTCCGGATCTTCCGTGAGCGATACCCGTACCGTGTCTCCGATACCGTCGGCCAGAAGTGCTCCGATACCTACGGCACTCTTGATACGGCCGTCTTCGCCGTCACCAGCCTCTGTTACTCCCAGATGGAGTGGATAACTCATGCCTTCCGCTTCCATGGTCTTCACCAGCAGGCGGACTGTCTTGACCATGACTACCGGATTGGAGGCTTTGATCGAGATAACCACGTTCGGGAAGTCTTCATCGCGGCATATACGCAGGAACTCCATGCATGATTCTACCATTCCGTGTGGTGTATCACCATAACGGCTCATGATCCGGTCGGACAACGAACCATGGTTCACGCCAATACGGATTGCGGTGTGGTGTCCTTTACAAATCTGGAGGAAAGGAACGAAACGGTCGCGGATCTTCTGCAGCTCGGCAGCATATTCCTCATCCGTATATTCCTGGTGGCTGAAGGTTTTTACTTTATCCACATAGTTTCCCGGATTGATACGTACTTTCTCTACCTCGACGGCCGCTGCATCTGCTGCTTTCGGGTTGAAATGGATATCGGCCACCAAAGGCGTCGTATATCCCTGCTCATTCAATAGACGGCGAATGACACCCAGGTTGTGCGCTTCACGTTCGCCTTGAGCTGTGAAACGGACATATTCTGCTCCGGCTTCGATCATCCGGATGGCTTGTTGTACGGCAGCATCCGTGTCCATGGTGGAAACATTGGCCATTGACTGGATACGAATCGGATAATCACCACCCATCGGGGTGTTTCCGATTTGAACTACCGACGACAGACGACGGTTGTAATTGAAATAATCCATGTGTTCCTGATAAGGTAGAGACGCAAGGAGTTGCGTCTCTACTTGAAATTAATTGGTTTTGTATTTGAAAGATACTTTTGCCAGATCTTCGTTGGCCTTTACAATCTTCTTTTTCAAATCTTCCTTGTATTGGGCCAATTTTGTTTGTAATGCTTCATCGCCTACAGCCAGCATCTGTACGGCCAGGATACCGGCATTCAAGGCTCCGTTGATCCCTACGGTAGCAACCGGAATTCCCGGAGGCATTTGTACGATAGCCAACAGGGCATCCATACCGTCGAGTGTCGAGTTGATAGGCACACCGATGACGGGAACAGTCGTCATGGAAGCAATGACACCACACAGGTGAGCAGCCATACCGGCAGCCGCGATGATGACACGGATACCTCTGTCTTTGGCTCCCTTGGCGAATTTTTCTACTTCTTCCGGTGTACGGTGGGCAGACAATGCATGCATCTCGAACGGGATTTCCATCTCGTCGAGGAACTTGGCTGCCTTTTCCATAACGGGCAGATCCGAAGTACTGCCCATGATGATACTAACAACCGGCGTCATCTTATTTCGCGATTAATTGTTCATATTCAGCAGCCGACAATAATTCATCCAGCTCTGCTGCATCCGATACGTTTACTTTAATGATCCATCCTTTGCCATAAGCATCTTCGTTTACCAGCTGAGGAGCATCTTCCAATTCCGGATTTACTTCCAATACTTCACCCGTAACCGGCATGAACAGGTCAGATACCGTCTTAACGGCTTCGATCGTACCGAATACTTCTTCCTTGTTTACTGTTTCACCTTCTGTTGTGATATCTACATAAACGATTTCACCCAATTCGCTTTGTGCATAATCGGTAATGCCAACGTATGCTACGTCGCCATCAACGCGGATCCATTCATGATCCTTTGTGTACTTTACATCTGTAGGAAAATTCATATTTCAAGTGCTTTAAATGAAAAAATAGAAATAACTTAATAATGAAGATATATAAATACCTGTAAATCCTAATCCGAAACCTGCATAGACCTGTGCCGGCGTATGCCTTTGCAGAATCAGGCGAGACGTTCCCAAACAGCCGGCTATCAGAAACCCGATGATAAAACCTCTCCACGGGTTGAGTGCATAGATTTGGGCAATTCCCATGATACCTCCTATCAGTCCGCCGATACCGATCATGTGGGCACTGATCTTCCACCTAAAGTTGATCCCCATGGCGATCAGCATGACTGCTGCAGTACCGAACAGGATGACAACCAGCCAGAATGGCAATAACATCCGTAACAGGAAAAAGGCACAGGCCACGATCGAAGCAACGTAGAGCAAATAAGGCAACGTGCGTACACGACGATTGGTCAGGGCATAATCACCTGCATTGCCATATTTGACCAGCAGGAAAATAAAAATAGCCGGGACGACTGCTGTCATCAGAAAGACCCCCGACAGGATCAGCAACTTCATCTGAAGCGGATAGACAGCCAGATACGTGCTGGCAAATGCCAACGCGACTCCGTAAGTGACCATCAGCAACGGATGAAAGGCGATCGACAATATATTTGCTATTAATCTCATAAATTGCTCCTTTAGATTTCTTTCCGAAGACGGGCTACCGGGATGCCCAGTTGCTCGCGGTATTTGGCTACCGTACGGCGGGCAATGACATATCCCTTTTCTTTCAGGATAGCAGCCAGTTCCTCATCGGTCAATGGTTTCCGCTTGTCTTCGTTATCCACATGCTCCTTTACGATCTTCTTGACTTCGCGGGTTGAGATTTCTTCTCCGCTATCGGTCTGCATGGATTCAGAGAAGAAGTATTTGAGCGGATAAATACCAAAGTTGGTCTGTACGTATTTACTGTTGCTGACTCTCGAAATCGTAGAGATATCATATCCGCTCCGTTCTGCCACATCTTTCAGGATCATCGGATGGAGTGACGATTCATCCCCCGTCAGGAAGAAGTCTTTCTGTAAGTAGATAATGGCTTCCATCGTGCGTTGTAAGGTCTCCTGACGCTGTTTGACCGCGTCGATGAACCATTGGGCCGAATCAAGTTTCTGCTTTACAAATTGTACGGCATTCCTCCGGTCGCTGGTCTGATTGGCCTTGTTGCTCGTATAGTCGTGAAACATATCGACATATTCCTGATTGATGCGTAAATCCGGAATACCCCGGTTGTTCATCGACAACGTGATCTCACCATTGTTCGAATCGACGATAAAATCCGGTATGATCTGGCTCATGGCTGTTTCCATCGTTCCTCCCCAGGCAATACCAGGCTTGGGATCTAGGAGCGTAATCTCACGGATACTCTTTTTCAGAGTCTCTTCCGAGATGTTCAGTCCGCGCAGTATTTTATCATAATGCTTCCGGGTAAATTCCTCGAAATAATCAGTCAGGATCCGGATGGCAATCCGTGTCTCCGGAGTCTGTTCTTTCTTCTGTAATTGAATCAGCAGACATTCCTGCAGATTACGTGCTCCTACACCATAAGGCTCGAAATCCTGGATGATCTGCAGGGTGGGATAAATATCTTTTTCCTCCACATCCAGACCTGCCTGGAAAACCAGGTCGTCTGCTATGGCCCCCAGATCACGGCGCAGATACCCGTCGTCGTCAATGTTCCCGATGATGTATTCGGCTGTTTTCATTTCTTTTTCAGGAAGATTGCGTAAACGTAATTGCTGGATCAGGAATTCGTTCAACGACTCACTGACCGAAAACGGGATATCTTCTTTTTTTTCACTCCGTTCACGTATTTCCTGCAATTTATATTCCGGGATATCATCTTCCGACATATAATCACCCAATGACAGATCTAAGTCGGCGTCTGATTCTCCGCCTTCCGTATTGTCCCTGTCATCCGGATCGGTATGTTCTGCGGTATCAAAATCATCTTCCGGCACGTCCTTGCCTTCTTCCAAGGCAGGGTTTTCTTCCAGCTCATGTTTGACTTTCTCTTCCAACTCAATAGCAGGAAGTTCCAGCAAGCGGATCAATTGAATCTGCTGGGGAGAAAGCTTCTGTTGAAGCTGTTGACGTAACTGTTGTTTTAACATATCAAATTATCGTTAGCCTGAATGATTATGCAAATATAGTTTTTTATAGACAAATCCTTTCGTCTTTTTCTTGAAATTTCTTGTATAGCCAGGATTCAATCTGTAAGTTTGCAATATGCGTTGCGGTTCATAATCTTAAAAACTAACATATATGTGGAAAACATTTTGCTTGTCCCTGTTAGTAGCAGGACTATTTTCATGCCAGGAGGGGAAACGCTACCAGTCGTTTAAGCCCGGTGAAATCTGGCTCGACAACACGGAGGTGCATATCAATGCTCATGGAGGAGGCATCCTGTACGATGGAGGCCGTTATTATTGGTTTGGTGAACATAAGACGGAAGGTGAGGCAGGCAACCGGGCCAATGTGGGGGTTCACTGCTATTCATCAGACGATTTGTACAACTGGATAGATGAGGGCATCGCTTTGACGGTAGAACCCGAAGGTTCGGGTAGTCCGATTGAAAAAGGCTGTATCCTGGAGCGTCCGAAAGTTATCCATAATGCCAAGACCGGGAAATATGTGATGTGGTTCCATCTCGAACCGAAAGGGATGGGATACCGGGGTGCACAAAGTGGAGTGGCTGTCAGCGACCGGGTAACGGGTCCGTATCGCTTCTTGCATGCCGGGCGTATCAATGCCGGGAAATGGGCTGAAAATGCTTCAGACGAGCTGAAAAACGCTCCTGTGCCTGCGTTGGAAGATGCCTATTCCGGGGGAAGTCTGCCCGGACATCCTGATTCGTTGAATATCCACAAGCGTGACCTGGAAGGAGGACAGATGGCCCGTGATATGAATCTGTTTGTCGATGACGACGGTAAAGCCTATCACATTTATGCGTCGGAAGAGAACAGTACCTTGCAGATTGCCCAGCTGAATGATGACTATACCGATCACAATGGGGTGTATGTCCGTTGTTTTGCCGGCCGTTTCATGGAAGCTCCTGCCATGTTCAAGCATAACGGGAAATATTACCTGATGATGTCTGGCTGTACAGGCTGGGCTCCTAATGCAGCCCGTTCGGCGGTAGCCGATTCTATCCTGGGCGAATGGAAGGAGCTGGGAAATCCGTGTATGGATGCCGATTCTGCTACGACCTATCATTCGCAGAGTACGTATATCCTCCCGATGCCCGGACATCCGGACAAGTTCATTTATATGGGCGACAGGTGGACTCCCGAGAATGCGATTGACGGTCGTTATATCTGGCTCCCGTTGGAATTTGAAGGCGAACGTTTCGTCATTCATTGGCAGGATGAATGGAAGATGTAAAGATAATAAAGAAAGGGGCAGTTCCTCCCGGAACTACCCCTTTTACATGATACAAGTTTTATTATGAGTTTGTGTGTGTCTTTTTATTCGGCTCCTTTGCAAGTGATGTCTGTTGATACATACGAAATGATCAGGGTGTAGGACTTATTTTCCAGTTCGGGCAATTCAAACTTACCGTCGAAGTCGGTAATGGTTCCCATTGTCGTTCCGGCTACCTGGATAGTAGCTCCGATCAAAGGTTCTTTGGTGACTTTGTCGACCACGGTTCCCTTGATGTTTTCGGCTTGTACAAAAGCCGTTGTTGCTGAAAGCGTCAGTAGTAAAGAAGCTAATTTATGCATCGTTAATCAATTATTCTCGTTTTCATTTTTCACACTGCAAAAGTAGAGGCCTCTTGTTTCTTCAGCGTGTCAATCAGTTTATGATTGCTTTACATTCGTGTGTGAATCCTGTTTCAGATATTTCATTTTCGTTAATACAGCAAGGGGGAATTGTTAATTATTAATTCGTACCGTTTTCATTTTCCTTCAAAAAAACTATTTTTGCACTTCATAAAAGAAAGATCGAATGAAAGTACAGATTATCAATAAATCGCATCACCCGCTGCCGGCTTATGCCACTACGCAGTCGGCCGGAATGGATATTCGTGCCAACCTCTCGGAGCCAGTAGAGCTCAAGCCGCTCGAACGGAAGCTGATCCCGACAGGCTTGTATATCGCCTTGCCCGATGGATACGAAGCACAGATGCGTCCGCGGAGTGGCCTGGCCATCAAGCATGGTATTACCTTATTAAATACACCGGGAACCATTGATGCCGATTATCGGGGAGAAATCGGGGTGATTCTGGTCAATCTCTCCAACGAACCTTTTGTCGTGAACGACGGAGAACGGATCTGCCAGATGGTCATTGCTGCCTATAAACAGGTGGAATGGGAAGCGGTCGAAGTGCTTGACGATACCGAACGGGGTGCCGGTGGTTTCGGTCACACAGGGAAAATCTGATCAATTGAAAATGGAAAATTGAGAATTGAAAATTTTGGAGACGCGGCACGCTACGTCTCTACATATATAGGTATTATGTTTAGACAATTATCTTATTGGTTATCGTTGTGGCTCCTGCTGCCTGCCGGACTTTGGGCTTCGGATGTCAAGACACCGGTTCAGGCATCGTTGAATCAGCTTTCTCCGGAGCAGCAGCGTAAGTTTGATTATTTCTATTACGAAGCAGCCAACCTGAAGAATGCGGGCAAGTATGATGCGGCCTACGATCTCTTCTCCTATTGCCTGTCTTTGGATACGGCTTCTTCTCCGGTCTTGTATGAGCTGGCGATGTTTCAGCTCCAGCGGAATCGTCCCGAGAAGGCGGTCGAGATGCTCAAGAGTGCCGTTGCCCATAGCGATGATAACTTCACCTACCGGATGACACTGGCGGGCTTATACCGGAATTTAGGCATGTATGGCGAAGCCTCTGATTCCTACGAAGAGCTGGTGAAACGGTATCCCGATAAAAGCGAACTGAATTATTACCTGGCGGATGCCCTGACGCAGGAAGGTGAGATCGGGGCGGCGATCGATGCGTACAACGTGCTCGAGTCGACCATGGGAATGAATGAAACTCTTTCCCTCCAGAAGTTCAAGTTGTACCAGACCCTGAAACAGCCTGACAAGGCGTTCGAGGAGATCGAGAAGCTGGCCAACAAGTATCCGATGAATGCCCGTTACCGTTTGCTGATGGGTGACCTCCACCTGGAGAATGAGGAGACGGAGAAGGCCCTGGCCTGCTATCAGAAAGCGCATGAGATTGATCCGGATGATCCGCGTTATATCGTTTCCATGGCGAATTATTACGATCAGACGGGTGATAAGGAAGCAGCCGAACAGGAAATACGGGATGCCCTGGTGAATGAGAAACTGGATGTAGAGACCAAGGTGGGGATTCTTTCCCGCTATGTACAGCGTCTGCAGCAGACCCAGCAGGGAATCGAGAATGCCAATTCTCTGTTCCAGACGTTGCTGGACCAGCATCCGGAGGATACCGAGCTGAAACTGATGTATGGCAGCCTGCTGATGGCTCAGCAAAAGGAGGAAGAGGCGAAGTTCCAGTTCCAGCTGGTGACGGAGATGGAACCTTCCAACGAAGGGGCATGGCAGCAGTTGCTGAATATCTCCCTCAAGGGGGAAGATATTCCGGAGGTGATCCGAATCTGTACCCGTTGCAAAGAGCTGTTCCCGGAGGCTCCCGAATATTATTTCTACCTGGGTATCGGGTATTATATGCAGGAGAAATACCAGGAATCGCTGGATACGTATTATGCCGGACTGAAGATCATCCCCGAGGGGAACGGCGTGGTGAAGTCTAACTTCTACGGACAGATCGGGGATCTCTATTACCAGATGGAGAAGATGGACGAAGCTTATAAGGCCTACGATGAGGCCCTGAAATACAACGAGAACAATGCTCCGGTATTGAACAACTACAGTTATTTCCTGACTCTCGACAAGAAGGATCTGAAGAAGGCGGAGCGTATGGCTGCCCAGTGTATCAAGCTGGAGCCCGACAATGCCACTTATCTGGATACCTATGCCTGGGTGTTCTTCGTGCAGGGTAATTATACGCTGGCCAAGATTTATATTGAGAATGCCTTGTCGAAAGACAAGACAAACAGTGCCGAGCTGGTGGATCACTACGGGGATATCCTGTATATGAGCGGTGAGAAAGACAAGGCGCTCGAACAGTGGAAGAAGGCGAAGGAGATGGGAAAGGATACCGATGTCCTCAAACAGAAGATCGCCAAAGGTATTTATATAGAAGATACAGAAAGCAAATGAGAAGAATAAACGGAATGGTCCTGGCCTGCCTCCTGCTGGTTACCCTCCTGGGGTTCTACGGGTGTAAGTCGGCGAAGGTACCGGGTGGAAAAGAAAAAGTCAATACCAAGGAGCTGAAAGCGTTTGTGGCGTCGATGCAGGAGCACGAACCGGCTTTCCGGACGTTCTCGGCGCGTCTGAACGTCGATCTCCAGATGGGGGATAAAACGGTCGGCTCGCGGGTGGAATTCAAGCTGGTCAAAGACAGTGCCCTCCAGTTGTCGGTCCAGCCTTTCCTGGGGATTGAAGTCTTCCGGATGGAACTGACTCCCGACAGTGTGAAGGTCATGGACCGGATGAACAAACGGTATATGGCTGAACGGTATGCGGCCCTGAAGGAAGAGTGGCCGATCGATTTCAACTTCTATAACCTCCAGGCCCTGTTCGTGCATCAGTTGTTCCTGCCGGGTGAGCAGGAGGTCGAAGGGGTGCATTACGATCAGTTCCATCTCGAACGGGAAGGGGCAATAACCCGCTTGCATGCCCGCGACCGGATGGACCTGCGTTATTGCTTTGAGGCGAATAGCGACGAACAGCTGCTCTCGACGCTGATCACCGAGGGGAACGGCCGGTATTCGCTGTTGTGGAAGTATCTCAGCCTGGAGTCCCAGCCGTCGGTATCGTGGCTGTTCCCGTTGCAGATGCAGGTAGCGTTTCGGGATGAGGGGATCCGGAAGGGCGGCATGGATATCCGTTTCTCCCGTCTCCAGTGGAATAAGACGTTAAATATGGATTTTTCGATTCCTGCCAAATACAAACGCATTACCTTTGCGGATGTTTTGAAAATGATCGGAGGTAATCAATAAGGGCGTAAATACGCAAGGAAAGAGTGACATGAGACTGATTCATCTATTGATATGTTTGTTGCTTGCCGGTTCGGTATGGGGCCAGCAGTCGGCGCGGGTACGCGAACTGGAGAAGCAGCGGAAAGAGACGCTGGAGGAGATCCGTAAGACCGGAGAGCTGCTGAAACAGACACAAGCGACGGAGAAAGACGTAACCCGCCGCTTGAAGCTGATTTCCCAGCAGATCCTGTCGCGTAAGAAGGTGATCAGTCTGTTGAACCAGGAGATGGAGGCGATCAATATCCAGATTACCGACATGGGGAAACAGATCCGTGTCCTCGAGAACCAGTTGCAGCAGAAGAAGGAGAGCTATGGCAAGTCGGTACGCAGTATGTATCGCCGGCATGCCTCGCAAGACAAGCTGCTGTTTATCCTTTCGGCCGAAAGCTTCGGGCAGTCGCTCCGCCGGATGCGTTACCTCCGCGAATATGCCCAGTGGCAGAAACGGCAGGCTACCGATATCATCTCCCGTCAGTCGGAGATCAACCGTCAGCAGCTGGAGCTGAAGAAGACCCGCGAAGAGAAAACGCATCTGCTGGCAAGCCGTGAAGAGGAACAGCAGAAACTGCAGGTCGAAGAAAAGAGCCAGAAGGATGAGATCGCCCAGCTGGGCAAGAAGAAGTCGCTGCTCCAGGCTCAGCTGAAGGAGAAACAGAAACAGGCCAACCAGCTGAACCGGATGATCGAAAAGCAGATCGCCGAAGAGATCGCCCAGGCTGAGCGTGAACGGAAAGCCCGTGAGGCGGCTGTCCGGAAGAACAAGAAAGAGGGAACGACTACCACGCCGCTGGAAGAACGGAAGGCGGATGTGAAGGGAGGATATGCCATGACGAAGGAGGAAAAGGCCCTGTCGAATTATTTCTCCGAGAATCGCGGACGTCTGCCCTACCCTGTCACCGGTAACACGCATCGCATCGTGGGTCAGTTCGGAGAGCGTCAGCATGCCGCCCTCGAACATGTTCGTACCAACAACAACGGAATCGATATCCTGGCGGATACGGGTGCCGAGGCCCGTGCCGTCTTCAATGGTGTCGTTACCCGTGTCTTCACCATCCCCGGCTTCAACAATTCGGTGATTATCCGTCATGGTAATTACCTCACCGTCTATAGTAACCTGAACCGGGTTTATGTCAAGGCGGGAGATAAGGTTTCTACCCGTCAGGTCATCGGAAAGATCTTCCTCGATCCTTCCGACAACACCACCATTCTCCATTTCCAGCTTTGGAAGGAAAAGTCCAAGCAGAACCCGGAACCTTGGCTAAGCAATTGACAATTGACAATTGATAATTGACAATTATCTTTTCTCCCTCATTTATCCATGGCACTTGCCTTGCGCCTCATAACGACGTTTCACACAACCAGATAACAATCAATAATATGACGAACATATTTATTGTGTTTCCCATCGTTTTATCCTGTCGCATTGGGATGGAGGCGCAGCACGCTGCGCCTCTACACGCATTGTCCATTGTCCATTGTCAATTGTCCATTGTCAATTGTCCATTGAAAATTGTTTCGTTTTTTTTCTATTATGTTAAAAAATCAAAACGAATCAAGTTTTAAAAACTTTGCAATAACCCTTATGGAAATATATTGTTACCTTTGTCGCTGTATAAGAAAGAAATAAAAAGGCATTTCTCCACTTATACCGTGGAGGAATTTGCCTCTTGTAAAATGAAATCCTAATGATTCAAACAATTTGTATCTACTGTGCATCCAGCACACAGATTGATCCGGTCTACTTTGACCACGCCCGCCTCTTGGGGAGACAATTGGCGGAGGCACATATCCGGATCGTGAACGGCGCAGGCAATATAGGCCTGATGGGCGCTGTTTCGGATGCCGTTCTCGAAGCAGGAGGCGAAGTCACCGGTGTGATTCCGCGCTTCATGGTAGAGCAGGGTTGGAATCATACAGGATTGACGGAAACGATCGTTGTCAACGATATGCACGAGCGGAAACAGACCATGGCCCGTCTTTCAGATGCCGTCATTGCCTTACCGGGTGGCTATGGAACCCTCGAGGAATTGCTCGAGATCATTACTTGGAAACAACTTGGCCTTTATCTTAATCCCATTGTCATTTTAAATACCAACGGATATTATGATCCGCTGCTGCAACTGTTCCGTCAGGCTGTTGACGAGCGGTTTATGCGTCCGTTGCATGCCGACTTGTGGGCGGTCGCCGATACGCCTGAAGAGGCTGTCCGGTTAGCGCAGACGCTTCCGGTATGGGATCAAGACATTCGTGGGGTAGCCAAGTATTGAGTTGACATCGTCGGATTGCTGGAGAAACAACCTGCCGATGCCCGGGTGTAAGCCTTTTGGGCGGTTGGGCTGTTAATCGTGTACCGGTATGGCTGGATTTTGAGTTTCATACGTTTGGCTGCGTATGGAAAAGCGTGGAAAATGATTTGTTCGTCGCCCCTCCGGATGGGACTGACGAACCTTGGTGTGGAAAGACGTTAACAAAAACCGATGATTAAATCGGTACGTTTCAGTAGGTTAATGTATATGCGCCGAAACGGCAAACAAAAAAACTCAAAGTACAAACCGGAGTTAAGTAAAAACATTCATATACTAAAAAAACGATTTTCGTAATGAATCAATTTTTGATCAATCTATTTCGATTATGCCAACTAAAGTATGTAAACCGTTGGGTCATCTTTTGTTTGGATTTATTTTTGTCTTGGGTCGCGAGCTTGCTCACCTTGTTGTTGATCAAGTTCGTCTATGAAAGCTTGACAGTGACGCCTCAGTTGTTGTGTACGTTTTCTGCGGTTTCTATCGGCGCGGCAGCTATCGGCTTTGCCCTCCTGAAAACCTACAAGAACATCATTCGTCACTCGGCATTTACCGAGGTAGGACGTTTGGCTGTGGCCTCTTTCCTGAAGTCTGTACTGTTATGTCTGTTCCTGGCTGTTTGGCTCTTTTTCCCTGCCGATGTCATCCTGCTGGGAGGTATCTTTGATTTTGGAACCACTTTCTTCCTCCTCTCCTTTTCCCGTGTTTTGATGATCACGACTTACCGGTATTTGGTTAATAATGTCAATCCCAAAAGCGAACCGGTATTAATCTATTATGATCCACAGGCCGAAGACAGTAGTCGGGCTTCTTTATTGCAACAACAGAACAAATATAAGATCAGGGGGTTCATCCAGATCGGAACCAAAGGTACGTCCCGTCTGAACGGACTGACCGTCTATTCCATCGCTACGGAAGAAGATTTCCGGGACTTGTATGAACACAGGCCTTTCAAATCCCTGGTATTCCCGAGCCAGAAAGCCGCTCAGCAGGAGAAAGACCGGCTGGTTCCTTACTGTTCCCACTGCCTGGTGAAGATGCTGGTTCTCCCGCCCATGGATGTATTGGGTAAGGAAAAGAACCGACTGAAAGCCTTGCCGGAAATCCAAATCGAAGACTTGCTGAGCCGTGATGAGATCAAGATCAACCTCGACGAGATACGCGAATCCCTCAAAGGCAAGGTGGTGATGGTAACGGGGGCTGCCGGTTCAATCGGTAGCGAACTCTGCCGTCAGCTCTGTACCTTCGGACTGAAGGAGCTGATCCTCTTCGACAGTGCCGAGACCCCGATGCACAACATCCGCCTCGAACTGGAAGAGAAGTTCCCGCAGGTACATTTCGAGCCGGTCATGGGCGATATCCGTATGGCGGACCGTGTAGAGAGTGTCTTCTCGCGTTTCCGTCCGCAGTATGTCTTCCATGCGGCTGCCTACAAGCATGTGCCCCTGATGGAAGAGAACCCCTGCGAGGCGGTGCATACCAACGTCTATGGTACCCGTCTGGTAGCCAATATGGCAGTGAAATACGAAGTAGAGAAATTCATCATGATATCGACCGACAAGGCGGTGAACCCCACCAACGTGATGGGGGCTTCCAAACGCTTGGCAGAGATTTATGTACAGAGCCTGAGTATTGCCATCAGCAAGGGCGAGATGCCGGGTAAGACCCGCTTCATCACCACCCGCTTCGGCAATGTATTGGGCAGTAACGGATCGGTCATCCCCCGCTTCCGCGAACAGCTGGCGAAGGGTGGTCCGCTCACGGTTACACACCCCGACATCATCCGTTACTTCATGACCATCCCCGAAGCTTGTCGCCTCGTGCTCGAAGCCGCTTTCATGGGCAAAGGCAACGAGATCTTTGTCTTCGATATGGGTAGTCTGGTCAAGATTGCCGACCTGGCACGCCGCATGATCGAGCTCTCCGGCTTGAAAGTGGGTGAAGACATCGACATCATCTACACCGGTCTGCGTCCGGGCGAAAAGCTCTACGAAGAGCTGTTGGCAACGAAGGAAAACACCCTCCCGACCGACAATACCCAGATCTACCGGGCTCAGGTACGCGAATACGACTATCATCACGTCGATCAAGCCATCGACGAGCTGACCGAACTGGCCATCCGTGTCCAGAAGATGGATACCGTCCGCATGATGAAGCAGATTGTACCCGAATTCAAAAGCAAGAATTCCATCTACGAACAGCTAGACAATTAAAATTGAAAATTGAGAATTGACAATTTTAAATAGATAGCTATTATCGGCTTAAGGAGGGAAGCGTAAAGCTCATTCGTGATTCGGAGCGTTAAGAAAGCTCGGCTGTTTGAGCGAAGCGAGTTTCCGAGATTTTAGCGGAGAACGCGAAGGAGTAGCTTCCCGAGTGTAGCCTTGACCTTTTGGTTCTTTTGGGTCAAGCCAAAAGAACAGACAATATATGCATTATTTTTTCCCTTTCCTTTCTCTTCTCGCCTGGATCGGCGGTCACTATGCCAATGGCATCTTGATCTGGCTCTCCTTCCTGACCTTGGGGATTTGGGGAATACTGGCACTCAATGCCCTGCAGATGATTGTACAACTCTTTACCCGTCACCGTCGGAAAGCCTGGTTGCCCCTGTTGGCAATCCTGCTGCATACCGACTACCTGCTGGCTGTCTGGCAGCCTTCCTTCCCCGGAAGGAATACCCTGCCCGAAGGTGCTCAGCCCTTGACGGTGGTGACCTACAATACGACCCATTTCTTTTGGGACAGACAGCAGACGATGCAGGAAACGGCAGCTTATATCCGCCGGTTGCAACCCGATGTGGTCTGTATGCAGGAAGCTCCCGATGCCAGTTATTACCAGATGGACAGCATTCGCCTGGCATTCGATTATGTAGTCTATCGGTATATCAGCGGTCGTACCGACCATTTGCCCATGATGATCTCCAGCCGCTATCCGTTGCGGGCTGTACGGACCCTCTTTTTCAAGAACTCCGTCAACCTGACGATGATTGCTGATGTGTGTATGCCCCACGATACCGTCCGGGTATTCTGTAACCACCTGGAGACAACCAGTGTGAACCAGTACCGCGGACAGATACAGGCGGCTTCCAAACCTTGGCTATTCCGCCTGAAGGCCGGAGCCAAGTTGATCTTGCAGATGAAAGAAAACTTCCGGAAACGGGCGGAGCAGGCAGACTATATCGCCGAAGAGATCCGTCGTTCCCCCTACCCTGTCGTGGTATGTGGCGACTTCAACGATACCCCTGCCTCCTATACCTATCACCGGATGAAAGGCGCGCTGACCGATGGATTCCGCGATGCCGGTCGGGGCTATCAATACACCTTCCGTCAGCTCAAACGCATCTGGCGGATCGATTATATCTTCTATTCCGATGAACTGAAAGGTCTGTCGTATGATTCCCCCGATACCCCCTACAGCGATCATAAGATGGTGGTATGGCGGGGATATACAAAATGAATAAAACAAACTGTAGAGGCGCAGCGTGCTGCGCCTCCAACCAACGCAACAGCAAATAAATAAAAAACAAAATATGAAAATAGCAGTAGCAGGTACAGGCTATGTAGGTTTGAGTATAGCCACCTTGTTAGCCCAGCACAATCAGGTGATGGCCATTGATATTATCCCGGAAAAGGTGGATATGGTCAATCGCCGTCAGTCTCCTATTCAGGATGAATATATTGAAAAGTATTTTGCCGAAAAGGCATTGAATCTGAAAGCCACATTAGATGCAGAAGAAGCCTATCAGGGAGCTGATTTCGTGGTGATCGCCGCTCCTACCAATTACGATCCGCAGAAGAACTTCTTCGATACATCGGCTGTAGAAGCAGTCATCGATCTGGTATTGAAGAACAATCCGGATGCAGTGATGGTCATTAAGAGTACCATTCCGGTCGGTTATTGCCGGAGCTTGTATGTGAAATACCAGACTCGCTTTGCCACTGATCCGGCTTTGCAGGGCAAACATTTCAACCTGCTTTTCTCTCCGGAATTCTTACGGGAAAGCAAGGCTTTGTATGACAACCTCTATCCCAGCCGGATTATCGTAGGAATCCCGAAGCTACTGGCTAAATTCGACGAAGAGAACAAAGCAATTCAGGCTATCGCCGATCTACCCCGTCTGGAAGAGGCTGCCCATACCTTTGCCGCTTTGTTACAGCAGGGAGCTATCAAGGAAAACATCCCTACCCTGTTTGTGGGTTTGAAAGAGGCCGAAGCCGTGAAGCTGTTTGCCAATACCTACCTGGCACTGCGTGTTAGCTATTTCAATGAGTTGGATACCTATGCCGAAGTGAAAGGGCTGGATGCGGCTGCCATTATCGAAGGTATCGGACTGGACCCTCGTATCGGTAGCCATTACAACAACCCGAGTTTTGGTTATGGAGGGTATTGCCTGCCCAAAGACACCAAACAGTTGTTGGCCAATTATCAGGACGTACCGCAGAACATGATGACGGCTATTGTAGAAAGTAACCGGACACGAAAAGACTTTATTGCCGATCAGGTACTTTCTAAAGCCGGATATTATGGCTATAGCGAACAGAATAACTATAGTAAGGCTCAAGAAAAAGAATGTGTTATAGGCGTATATCGCCTGACGATGAAATCCAATTCGGATAATTTCCGTCAAAGTGCTATTCAGGGAATTATGAAACGGATCAAGGCCAAAGGGGCAACCGTTATTATTTACGAACCAACCCTTGAAAACGATACAACATTTTTTGGCAGTAAGGTGGTCAATGATCTGCAGAAGTTTAAGTCTTTAAGTCATGCCATTATAGCCAACCGTTACGATACCTGTTTGGATGATGTAAAAGACAAGGTATATACAAGAGATATTTTTAGAAGAGATTAATTCAATCCAATGTCTGTAGAGGCGTAGCGTGCTGCGCCTCCAACCAACGTAATAGGAAATAAAGGCCAAAAGAAACAAACAATCATCCGGTCCATTGACAGCATCTTTCGACCGTTGACCGTTGTCTTTTAACGGTTGTCTGTTGTCTTTCGACGGTAGTCTGTTGTCCGTTGTCTTTCGACCATTACCCATCAAAAGAAATATTAATTATAATACTAGAAATATGTCCGTATTCAAAGACAAAACCCTTCTGATCACAGGAGGTACCGGCTCATTTGGAAATGCCGTTTTGAGAAGATTCTTGGATTCCGATATCAAGGAAATCCGTATTTTATCACGTGATGAAAAGAAACAGGACGATATGCGTCATCATTTGCAGGCACAGCGTCCGGATGTAGCGCACAAGGTGAAATTCTATATCGGTAATGTCCGTCAACGCGAAGCTGTCGATTTTGCCATGAACGGTGTCGATTATGTGTTCTCTGCCGCTGCGCTGAAACAAGTACCGTCTTGTGAGTTCTTCCCGATGGAAGCTGTCCGGACGAATGTGGAAGGAACCAACAATGTCCTGTTGTCTGCCATTGCCCACGGCGTAACCAATGTAGTGGTTCTTTCAACGGATAAGGCTGCTTATCCCATCAATGCCATGGGTATTACCAAGGCGATGATGGAGAAAGTGGCGATAGCTCAGGGCCGTTCCTTAGGAAAAGACGCGAAGACAACCATTTGTTGTACCCGTTATGGAAACGTAATGGCGAGCCGTGGTTCGGTCATTCCATTGTGGGTAGAACAGATGATGGAAGGGAAACCCATCACCATCACCGATCCAAACATGACCCGTTTTATGATGACGTTGGATGATGCAGTCGATTTGGTGGTCTATGCCTTCACTCACGGCGAAAACGGCGATCTGTTTGTTCAGAAAGCTCCGGCTGCAACCTTGGACGTATTGGCACAGGCCTTGAAAGAAACCTATGCCCAGATTGATCCGAAATACGGAGAAACCGAAGTGAAGATTATCGGTACCCGTCACGGTGAAAAGCTGTACGAGACATTGGTTACGCGTGAAGAGATGGCAAAAGCTATCGATATGGGTGGTTATTACCGTATCCCCTGTGATAACCGCGACCTGAATTACGACAAATACTTCATCGAAGGTAGTGAGGAAGTCTCTCATATCGAAGATTATCATTCTCACAACACCGCTCGCCTGGATGTAGAAGGCATGAAAAAACTGTTACTTAAGTTGAATTTTATTCGTGAAGACTTAGGTTTACAGGAAAGAGCGAAAGGGAAGGAGATTAGATCGGAGTAATTAGAAATCAGACAGAAGACAACAGACTAGAGACAACAGACTAAAGACAACGGACAAAAGATTGTTGACTGTTGTCCTTTGACCGTTGTCTGTTGTCTTAAGTCATTAATTTTATGTTATATGCCAAACCGAAAACTGGAAGATTTACGTATTTGGAAAGATGCCCGTATTTTAGTGATATCTGTTTATTCGTTAATGAAGAAAAATCGAGATTATGGATTTAAGGATCAGATACAGCGGGCTTCAGTTTCGATCATGAACAATATAGCGGAAGGATTTGAATATAATTCTGATAGCTCATTTATCCGTTATTTGAATATTGCAAAAGGTAGTTGTGCAGAAGTGAGAAGTATGTTATATCTTTGTGAAGATCTGGGTTATTGTACTTCAAACGAAAGACTTAAATTACAGAATCAAGTGATATCAATATCTAGCGGAATTTATAAACTTATAGAATATTTGAGACGAAAGACTATAGATTGATGACAACAGACTAAAGACAACAGACTAAAGACAACAGACTAAAGACAACGGACGAAAGATTATTGACTGTTGACCTTTGACCGTTGTCTGTTGACTGTTGTCTGTTGACCTTTGACCGTTGTCTGTTGTCCTTTGACTGTTGACCGTTGTCCGTTGTCCTTTGTCAATTCACCTTCGTCCATTAAATAAAAAAACTATGCGTATACTAGTCACCGGCGCTAAAGGCTTTGTTGGAAAAAACCTATGCGCTCAGTTGAAAAATATAAAAGACGGAAAAGCCCGTTGCTATGGCGATTTAACCATAGAGGCGGTCTATGAATACGATATCGATTCTACTGCTGAAGAACTGGATACCTACTGCCGTGATTGCGACTTCGTATTCAATTTGGCAGGCGTAAACCGGCCGAAAGAGCAGAGCGAGTTTATGGAAGGAAACTTCGGCTTTGCTTCTACCTTGCTGGATACGTTGAAGAAACACGGGAATACCTGCCCGGTGATGCTTTCTTCATCTATTCAGGCTACCTTGGCTGGCCGTTTTGGTACTTCCGAATATGGAAAGAGCAAGAAGGCTGGGGAAGAACTCTTCTTCACTTATGGCCGGGAGACAGGAGCCAAGGTATTGGTGTATCGTTTCCCGAATCTGTACGGGAAATGGTGTCGCCCCAATTATAACTCGGCGGTAGCTACCTTCTGCCATAACATCGCCCACGATCTGCCCATTCAGGTCAATGATCCGAATGTGGAACTGGAACTGCTGTATATCGATGATCTGGTAGAAGAGATGATCGATGCCCTGCAGGGAAAAGAACATCATTGTGAGTTCGACGGGGTGAATACCGTCATGCAGGCTGATGGTCGTTATTGTGCCGCTCCGGTGACCCATCATGTGAAGTTAGGAGAGATCGTCGATCTGCTCTATCAGTTTGCCGACCTGCCCAAGACATTGATGATCCCGGAAATTCCAGCCGATAGCTTTGCCAAAAGGTTGTTCAGTACTTATTTGAGCTATCTGCCCCAAGAAAAGGCGATCTTCGACTTGAATATGAATGTAGACGACCGGGGTAGCTTCACCGAATTGGTACATACCCTGAATTGTGGTCAGGTATCCATCAACATATCCAAACCAGGTATCACCAAAGGGCAACACTGGCATCACACCAAATGGGAACAGTTCATCGTCGTTTCCGGTCACGGACTCATCCAGCTCCGTAAAGAAGGAACAGATGAAATCCTGAACTATGAAGTCAGTGGCGACAAGATCCAAAGTGTCATCATGCTTCCGGGCTATACCCACAACATCATCAACCTGTCCGAAACTGAAAATCTGGTTACAGTGATGTATTGCAACGAGATTTTTGACAAGAACAGACCGGATACTTATTATGATTTGGTATAATAATTAAGACAACAGAGAATGGATGAAAGACTAAAGACAACAGACAACAGACGAAAGATAATTGACTGTTCTTTCAACCGTTCTTCTTTGACTGTTGACTGTTGTCCGTTGTCTTTTGACTGTTGACTGTTGTCCGTTGTCTTTTGACTGTTGACCTTTGTCCGTTGTCCTTCAACCGTTGTCCAATAAAAAAAACAGAAAATATGAAAACAGACTATTCCGATATTCATTTCGCCAACAATGGGAAGTTAAAACTGTTGATCATTGTGGGCACACGGCCGGAGATTATCCGTCTGGCTGCCGTTATTAATAAGACACGTAAGTACTTTGATGTGATTCTGGCACATACCGGACAGAATTACGATTATAACCTGAACGGTATCTTCTTCCGGGATTTGAAGTTGAAAGATCCGGAAGTCTATATGAATGCCGTAGGGGATGATTTGGGTGCTACTTGTGGTAATATCATCAATGCCAGCTACAAGCTGATGGTGGCTACGAAGCCGGATGCTGTATTGGTGTTGGGCGATACCAATTCTTGCCTGAGTGTGATTGCCGCCAAACGTCTGCATATCCCGATCTTCCACATGGAAGCCGGAAACCGTTGTAAGGATGAATGCCTGCCGGAAGAAACGAACCGTCGGATCGTGGATATTATCTCGGATGTGAACCTGGCGTATTCCGAACATGCACGCCGTTATCTGGCGGACTGTGGACTGCCGAAAGAGCGTACTTACGTTACAGGCTCTCCTATGGCAGAAGTACTGCATGAGAACTTGGCTGAGATCGAAGCGTCCGATGTTCACCAGCGTTTGGGATTGGAGAAAGGCAAATACATATTGTTGAGTGCCCATCGGGAAGAAAACATCGATACCGAGAAGAACTTTACTTCCCTGTTTACGGCGATCAACCGGATGGCAGAGAAATACGATATGCCGATTCTTTACAGCTGTCATCCCCGTTCACGTAACCGTCTGGCTGCCTCCGGCTTTCAGTTAGATCCCCGTGTGATCCAGCATGAACCCTTAGGCTTCCATGATTACAACTATCTGCAGATGAATGCCTTTGCCGTGGTATCCGATTCAGGAACCCTGCCGGAAGAAAGCTCCTTCTTTACATCCGTAGGACATCCATTCCCGGCAATCTGTATCCGTACCTCTACCGAACGCCCCGAAGCCTTGGATAAAGCCTGTTTCATTTTGGCGGGTATTGATACTACCTCGTTGTTGCAAGCCGTCGATACAGCCATTACGATGAATCAGAATGGCGATTACGGTATTCCGGTTCCGGATTATGTGGAAGAGAATGTTTCTACTAAAGTAGTTAAGATTATCCAGTCTTATACCGGGGTTGTGAATAAGATGGTTTGGAGGAAGGATATATAATCTAAAAAAGTGAGTAGATTTTCTGCTTTTCATATCTATTTGCATAGATAAATAATATTAACCAAAAGTTTATAATGGATAGAAAATCAATAAAATATATATCATTTTTTGATACTCAAGATTCTTTGGTTAAAAGAAATTATGTGACATCGGCAGCAAATAAAATAGAGTATATTGCTAAAACGATAGCTTCTTTAGGTAAGAACGTGGAAATCATTTCTATGTCACAAGTTCAAGAAGATCGATTTAGGTTATATCCATCTGAAAGGAAGAAATTAGTTGAAGGTGTTATTGTAAATTTACCATTTTCTTGGGGAGGGAATAAAGGACTCATAAGAAAATCTAAAATTGTATGGCGTCTTATTTACCTATTTTTGTATCTCTTATTTCATTGTGGAAAATCTGACATAGTTATTGTGTATCATTCTTTAGGATATTTTGATATTATTAGGTGGGCAAAAAAACTTTGTAAGTTTAAACTTATACTGGAAGTTGAAGAGATATATTCAGATGTATCTCAGATGTCATCATATTGGAGGAAGCTTGAATTTAAAATGTTTAATATTGCGGATGCTTTTATTCTATCTAATGATTTACTTGATGATAAAATTAATAACAAGCATAAACCTTCTGTTGTAATATATGGTACATATCAGGTAGAACCACAACGTATTGATAAATTTGAGGATGGAAAGATTCATGTTGTTTATGCAGGGACATTTGATCCTAATAAAGGAGGAGCACAGACTGCAATATCTGCTGCAGAATATTTACCTGAGAATTATCATCTCCATATTTGTGGATTTGGAAGTGAAAAAGTAGTGCAGCAAATTAATGATCAAATTGACTTAATACAACGAAGGTCAAAAGCAAGGGTGACTTATGATGGCCTTAAAAAAGGCGAAGAATTTATTGTTTTTCTGCAAAAGTGCCACATTGGTCTTAGTACACAAAGACCAGAAGGTGAGTTTAATGATACGTCATTTCCTTCTAAAATTCTTACATATCTGGCAAATGGTTTGTCTGTTGTTAGTATTAAACTTCCTGTATTAGAACAATCAAGTATAGTAAATTCACTTTGTTTTTATAATATATCCTCTGGTATAGAAATAGCAAAAGCAATTAAGAAATGTAATTGCCAATCAAACAAAAAGGATGTGTTAGAATCCTTAGATAGAAATTTTAGAATTAATATAAATTCGATTATTAAGAAATTGTATGTTATTGCATGATTTATGTTATATCGGCTATCGTTTGTATAATAAAATAGCCTCAAAGATACGAAATGAATATATTGTTAATTGTATAAGTAACTAATCAAAATTAAGCGACATGTTTAGAGAAGTTTATACGCAACCCCTTTCCGATATCCGCCAAAGCTCTGTTGGTGGTATAGAAAAGCATGTCAGTAGTTATATAATCTTGTGGTCTTATCCACTTGCCTTTAAGAATACGCCAAAGTGTTTCCGCAATATTCAATTGTGGCGAATATGGAGGCAAGAAAAAGAGGAAAAGACCTCTTTGCTCCCATATTGGGCGAAATTCTTTGATCTTCTTGTTTCTATGCATGGAAGCATTGTCAAGGACAACAAAAGTGTCCATCTCCAAGTTGAACGAAAAATCATCAAGGAAACTGAGGACTTTATCTGCCGTCATCTTTTCGAATGTGGTGAATCCGTTGTAACGGTTATCACGGTCTATCATTCCAAAGATATTGAGTCGTGCCACCCTTTGGGAGGGGACATAAACATCCTCCCCTTGCAGTTGCCAACCGTAAGGGACATATCCTTCAGTACAAGTGTGGCTCTCATCAGCATAATAGAGCCTAATACGTCCTTCAGACGCTTGATTTTCAGGTTCTTGCAACTTATCGACTTTGTATTCATAGAGTTGCGGCGAGGGTACTCCCCTTGGGCGTTTTCTTATTCGCTTATATCTTGCGCCAATGCTGATAAAAAACGTTTGAATGTTGAGTCGCTTGCCTCTTTGCCCGAGGCTTGCTCCCATGCCGCTCTTGCCTTGCTCACGCTCTGTCTGTCTTGCTCTATTGCACAACGCACAGCTTCCTCGTCCGAACAGTCCATGATAGGTTTTCGACCTCTGCCAGAACGGGTATTCAATCCGTCGATTCCTTCGGACTTGAAACGTTTTACCCAAGCGTTTACGCTCACGTGGCTCATTTCCGTTTGCACGCCCGCTGCTGCAGAAGACAGTCCGTCTGCTTTCAGTAACACAGCACGACAACGCATGCGGAAGCAGTGCTTTTCGCCTAAGCGAAATCCCTTTTCGAGTGCGAGGCGTTCTGCCTCTGTCAACTCCAATACTTTTGGCTTTCCCATTGCATATAAAACGGGAAAAGACAATAAATATTTTATGTAAACTAATTTTGCTCACTTACTTAACAAAAGATTCATATCCTCCTCATGTTCTGGGGAAGATTTATGTACAAGTTAAAACTCTAAAAACAGGAAAGAATGTGACAATATATCCAGGTGTTTATTTATGGGGAAATGATATAGAGATCGGAGATAATGTAGATATAGGTATAGGGACAATTATTTATTCTCGCAAGAAAGTCAAGATTGGTAATAATACATCAATAGCCGGTCAATGTTATATAATTGATTCTAATCATCAAATAGAATTGGGAACGCTTATCCGTGATCAAAGTATGGATTATATGCCAGAAGGTTTAATAATCGGTGATGATGTTTGGATAGCAGCACAATGTTCTATCTTAAAAGGAGCAAGAATCAATGATGGAGTGGTAATTGGGGCACAAACGCTTGTTAATTCAGAAATTCAGAGAAATGCCGTAGTAGTAGGAACTCCATCAAAAATAATAAAGTATCGAAAAAATAGTATACAAACAAATGGAAAAGAAACCTTTTAAAACAGATATTGCAGTAGCAATGATTTTTTTTAATAGACCTGATACTCTAAAAAAAGTATTTGAGTCAGTGCGTAATGCTCGTCCATCAAAGTTATATTTAATTCAGGATGGTGCGAGAATTAATCGCCCAACAGATATAGAGAATATAGAGAAATGTAGAAACATAGTTAGTAATATTGATTGGCAGTGTGAGGTATTTAGAGACTATTCGGATGTAAATCTTGGTTGTGGTAAACGAATTTTTACAGGATTGTGTAATGTGTTTGCTCATGAGGAATATGCTGCAATCGTTGAGGATGATATTGTGATTGGAGAATCATTTTTACCTTTTTGTAAGGAAATGTGTGAGAGATATAAAAATGATCAACGTATTCAGATGATTAGTGGCATGAATCATTTGGGTGTATATAAAGAATGTCCATACGATTATTTTTTCTCGAAATTTGGAGGTGCAATTTGGGGGTGGGCAACTTGGGCTCGCTGTTGGAATGAACTTGATTGGAATATGGAATCTATAACTAATCCATATGTGGTACATAATCTCAAAGAATCTTTTTTCCCAAATAGTCAAGGAAAGCTTATTGCTAAAGGAGCGAAACAAGTACATGATGACATTCTTAAGGGAAAAGAACCAAGCTTTTGGTCTTTACATTTTGGATTACATGCTTTTTTAAGTTCTCGTTTAAATATAGTACCCAAATATAACCTTATTTCAAATGTCGGTCTTACTGGTGATTCTACACATGCTGTCAATTCTATCAAGAAAGTCAGTAAAAGACTTCGATGTGTATTCTATGCAAAAATATATACATTGCCTATTCCTATAAAACATCCTGATTTTATTATTGATGATCAGATATATAGAAAACGACAAGACATTATAATGAATCCATCATTTTGGGTAAGACTTACGGAATTACCCGGGCGTTTTTATAGGAAATATTTTATCAAGTGAGTTTTGCTAATATCATTGATAATGAATATAAAATTAGTTATTTTAGGAATTGTACTTATAGCTTATTTATTTCAACCTGATTCTCAAAAAACACGCAAGAGTTTAATTTTTCTTGTGTGTTTACTTTTTACGATTGAGTCCGGTCTAAGAGGAATTGATGTTGGTAATGATACAAGCGCTTATTATTTTTCTTTTTATGATATTATAAACACTCAATGGTTTGATATTTTAAGTGCTTTGTATAGGGATTCTTCAGAAGTAAGAGATCCAGGCTTTGCTGTTGTTGTTAAAGCTATTGGATGTATCATACCAAGTTGGCAAATTTATTGCCTTATATCTGCCTCTTTTTTATATGTTTCTGTAGGTAGATTGTGGAATAAATATATTGATACTCGATTGGGAATTCTGTTTGCAACAATTCTTTGGCTTTCTCTTTTTGATATTATTGCATTAAGTGGAATGCGACAAATGTTAACTACGGCTATAGCCTTTTATCTTATTCCATATGTGGAGAAAAAAAGTTGGATTATTGTGATACCTACGGTATTAATAGGCTCTTTAATACATATTTCATTATTGTTTTTCTTAGCTTTCCTTCCGTTAAGTTTTGTCCCTATTAAGTTATATAAGAAGTTGTTGTTGTTGTCTATATTGTTAGTCCCTGTGATTGGTTTGTTTTCACAACAGATTATGACATTTATGGTTAATAGTATGGAAAATGATTATTATCAAGGTTATGCTGTAGTCGCAGAAGGGGCTAAGGGATATACCTATGTCATTTTATGTACATTTCTTAGTGTATTTATCTTGTTTAATTATAGGTATTTGAAAACTGCACCGAACTTTTTTATGATGGCAGCAGTAATGATGACTTTGCTTGTTCCATTAATTTTGCGTGGTGGTACAGCTATTCGTATAGGTCAGTATTTTACTGTTTACATGATGGTTTCTTTACCTTGGATTATAGAAAGAAGTAAAATGAAGAATTTCTACTATTTGATTATGATAAGTATTTTGATCCTTTCTATCATTACTACTTCTTCTAATGATTACCATTTCTTTTGGGATAGTACAGGTAATTATATATATGGATATTAAAAAAATTACAGTGGATTCAAGCAAACAATTAAAGATGGGAGTGTTGCTCTCATATATTTCTATTGGAGTTAATATATTAACTGGACTTATATATACTCCATGGGTTATATCTACTATTGGACAAGACAATTTTGGACTTTACACATTGGCTATGTCCGTCATATCAATATTCGTTTTTGATTTTGGTTTAAGTTCAGCAGTTACACGTTTTCTATCAAAGTTCATAGCTGAGGGAAAGTTGGAGAAGACAAGTCAATTTCTTGGTTTAGTTAGTCGATTATATATTACCATAGATATTATACTTTTTATCGTTTTAATAGTAGTAAGTTTTTTTATACCCAATATATATCAGGAACTTACTTTTGAAGAGGTCGAAAAGTTTAAAGTAATTTATGCCATTTCAGCATTGTATAGTGTAATTTCTTTTCCGTTTATACCATTAAATGGCATTCTTGTTGCGTACGAAAAATTTATTGAAATTCGAATTTGTGAAATTGTTCATAAATTTATTATAGTCATTTCAATGTCAATATGTCTTCTACTTGGATTTGGTCTCAAAGCTTTAGTTTTTACTAATGTTTTAGCTGGATGCATAATGATAGGAATGAAAGTGTTTATATTATATAGTAAAATTAAACAAAGAATTAACTTTAAATATTTTAATAAATTGGAATTAAGTAGAATTTTCAGTTATTCAGGGTGGGTTACAATAATTTCTTTAGCGCAAAGGTGTATGTTCAACTTTGCTCCCACTATTCTTGGAGCCTTTTCAGGATCTACTTCTATTGCAATTATGGGTATAGCAACAACTCTTGAAGGATATACATTTACATTTGCTAGTGCCCTTAATGGTATGTTTCTTCCAAAAGTAAGTCGAATTGTTGCAAAAAATGATGGTAATGTGCTTCCTTTAATGGTTCGGGTGGGTCGGTTTCAAATCTATATAATAGGATTTATTGTGATAGGGGTTATCTTATTAGGACGCGACTTTATTCACTTATGGGTTGGTAAAACATTTGATGAAAGTTATCTTTGTGCAGTATTTATCATTTTACCATCTTTATTTCATCTTCCACAGGATATAGGAATACAAACTATTTATGTGAAAAATAAGGTGAAAAAGTTGTCAATAGTTTATGTGTTCATGGCGATATTTAATTTGATTTGCGCATCAATACTGGCCCCTAAATTTGGAGCAGTAGGAGTATGTGCAAGTATTGGATTAGCTTATCTATTTAGAACTATTGGTATGGATATTATTTTTAAGCATGATTTAGATATAGATATATGTTTGTTTTTCAAAAAAACATACATTAGTTTATTACTGCCATTGACTTTAATTGTAGTTATTTCCATGCTATTAAATATGTTTTTACAAAGGGATAATATATACATATATAGTGTTAAAGTATTTTTGTATATGTTGGTTTATGGAATAATTATGATGGTGTCAATGAAACGTGAAGAACGTGAATTTGTTTTGTCTACAATATTTGCAGTTTTTAAAAGATAATTTTATGTCAATTGTTCAAATAAATGCTACTTATGGTTATGGAAGTACTGGTATAATTGTACGAGATTTGCAAAATTTGTGTAGTCTAAATAATATAAATTGTGAAGTAGTTTGTTCTACTTCAGTGTGTAAGAATGATAATGTTTATAAAGTTGGAAATCCAATAAGCAATAAAATACATGCATTTCTTTCGAGATTCAGTGGTAAACAAGGATATTTTTCTTTTTTCCCTACAATTCGTCTTTTACTTCATTTAAAACACAAGAAAATAGAAGCTATACATCTACATAATCTGCATAGTGGATACATCAATCTTCCATTGCTCTTTAAATTTGTAGTAAAAAATAACATTCCTGTTATTGTTACTTTGCACGATTGTTGGTTTTATACAGGTGGATGTTGCCATTATACTAGTGTGAATTGTTATAAATGGAGAGAAGCTTGTGGTGATTGTCCCAAAAGGATGGATGAAGTAAATGCTATTATTGTTGATGGAACGAAAGATGTATTATTTGATAGATACAAGTTATTTGGTGCAGTTAAAAGTTTATATGTAATAGGCGTATCTAAATGGATATTAGATGAAGGGAAAAAAACTGTATTTAAGAATGCTAAATGTTTTACGATTTACAATGGTATAGACATTAATTTTTTCCGTCCTGTAAAATCTGATTTGCGTAAAAAACTTAATCTTGATGGGAAATTTGTTATTATCGCTCCTTCAAATAAATGGTTTTTAGATGTGAATAGGGAAACTTTTGATTTCTTCGCTTCAAAATTAACAAAAGATATGTGTATGTTATTTATAGGTAATGGATGCAATGAAAAACTATTAACTAATAGAATGATTAATTATGGATTTATTTATTCGCGAGAAGAAATACGTGATGTTTATAGTTTAGCTGATGTTATGTTAAATTGTACTCGTGAAGAATCATTATCTCTATTGAACGTGGAGGTTCAAGCATGTGGAACTCCTGTTGTTACTTATTCAAATACTGGAGTAAAAGAAACTGTAGATGGGTTTTGTGGTTTTGCTGTGGAAAATGGAAATCCTGAGGCAATGTGGAATGCTATGATGACAATTAAGACTAAGGGAAAATATTGTTTTTCAGAGTGTTGTAGGAAGTGGGTAGTTCGTAAGTTTGATAAAAATAAAAATTATCAAAAATATTTAGATATATATAGAAAGATATTACTAAAATGAGGATTCTTCTTCTTACAATAGACGTTTGGAATGACTCCACCAATGGTAATAATTGTTATACTAATTGGTTTGAGGGTTTTGATGCAGAATTTGCTAATATTTATCTGGGGTCGGGTATCCCGGAAAATAATATTTGTAGAAAATATTTTCAGGTTACAGATAAAATGATGGCTCGTTCTTTTTTGGGGAAAAGAGCTGGTTATGCATTTACGATAACAGCCTCTAAAGAAAAGGAAAATAAAGAATCGAATACTGTAGGAGCTGAAGGAGAGGATGTTTGTTTGTATAGGTATATAAGAAAATTAGCAAGTGAACCCCTACGATTGGCTTATGACATTCTTTGGGAGTACGGCCGTTATGATATTAAGGCTATGAAGGCATTTATTGATGACTTTAATCCTGATATTATATTTTGTCCTCATCTGTTTAGCATTAAAATTCGTAGGATAGAGCGACTTCTCTATTCCATGACGAAAGTACCAATGGTCGCATTTACTGGCGATATAGAAGCTTCTATTAAAGCAGTCAGCTACAATCCTTTATTTTGGATGAGACGATTGCTTCTACATTCTCTTTACGGAAAGCATATTAAGATATTTAAACAATATTTTACTTTTTCGGCCACTCAATGTGAAATTTTACAGACTAAATATGGAGTACCAGCTGAGCCATTGTATAAATGTGCGGATATTAGAAATTACCAATATAAGAAACCGAATAAAATAATTCGTATGGTTTATGCTGGTCGTTTATACTGTAATAGATGGAAAACTTTATCTGCAATAGGAGATGCATTAATGGAACTTAATAGAGACTCATTAAAAGCGGAATTATATATATATTCTCAAGATATTCTTAATGAGAAGCAGGTTCAAGCCTTTTCAAAAGATAAATATATCCATTTTATGGGTGCTATAAACCCGACTAAACTTCAGCAGATATATAGAGATGCTGATATTGCACTTCATGTTGAAAGTTTTGATAAGAAAAATATGTATGCAACCATGTATTCTTTTTCAACAAAGATTATTGATCTTATGGCCTCGACGTGTGCTATCATGGCTATTTGTTGGGATGAAAATAATGGTTGGAAATATCTTAAATCAAATGATGCAGCAATTTGTCTGTCAAAGATTTCCCAGATACTACCTACGTTTAAAAAGTTAACAGATAATCCCTTAATCATATCTGATTATGCTCTAAAAGCATATAATTGTGCAAAAAATAATCATAGTCGAGAAAAAATACAAAAACAAATTAGAGATAAATTTTCTACTATAGTTCATGAAAACATGTAATCCTTTCTTTTCGGTTATTGTACCAGTATATAAAGTAGAGTACTATTTATCTAAATGTATCAATAGTATATTAGGTCAGACATTTGAAGATTTTGAGTTGATTCTTGTAGATGATGGTAGTCCGGATGATTGTCCGCGTATATGTGATTTTTATGCATCTCGTGATCGTCGTATAAAAGTAATTCATAAGACTAATGGAGGTTTAGCAGAAGCAAGAAACTTTGGCCTTTTAGCTATGTCTGAGGTTGAATCTAACGAAAATGACAAAGGCTTTATAATATTTGTAGATAGTGATGACTATTTGTGTGATAATGATACATTTCAATTAATCTATGACAGAGCTAGAAGATTTAATGAAGATATGGTCCTATATGGATGTAAAAATGTCTATGAAAATGGGATAGAAGTGGTAACTCGAGGTCATTATCCTATAGAAATTTTGAATGAGCATAATAAAGAGAAAAGTTTAAAAGCTCTTTATCATGGGAATAATCTCCCCGGTGCTGCATGGATATATGCAATTAGACGCTCTTTGGTTAAAAATAATAATCTTAAATTTACGAAAGGGGTCACTGCTGAAGATTATGAATGGATTATATCTAGTCTTGTCCTTTCAGAGAAAATTGGTGCAATAGAGGGTGTACATTATGCTTATGTAAAGCGTGATGGTAGTATTACTACTAAGATTAGAATAACAGCATATAGAGGGCTTTCTGCTGCTATAGAAAAATATTATTTCTATAAAAAAAAATATATAGTTTTGGATGCCTTTTTAGCAAAGGCGTATTTGTTGGCTGTAATGTCATATAATAATCTGCCGAATATGGATAAAAATGAAGCAAAATATATTTTGCGGGAATATATGGTTATACTGCGAAGAGCGAATTTTAATATCCCTTATTTTCTTATAAGGACGTTCGGATTACAATTATCTTCAATGGCTGTCAGATATATTTATAATTTAATGAGATAATTATGCCGAAAGTATCTGTTATTGTACCTATTTATAATGTTTCAGCTTATATAGAAAGATGTGCTCGTAGTCTCTTTGAACAATCATTGCAGGATATGGAGTATATTTTCATTAATGATTGTACTCCGGATAACAGTATGGAAGTATTGGAAAGAGTTTTAAAAGACTATCCAGAGAGAGAGGAACAAACTCGAATCGTTAAAATGTCGACGAACAGCCGCCAAGCGGCTGTTCGTCGACAAGGGATACAATTGGCATCTGGTGATTTTATTATTCATTGTGATGGAGATGATTGGGTAGATGTTGACTTATATGAAAAAATGTATGCTGAAGCTATCCAAAAAGGAGCCGATATTGTTGTTTGCCCAATACGTGACGAGTATCGGGAATATGGTGTTACTCGTCCGTTACAATCTTTACCAAATAATGGTCAAGTTATTTTGGAAAACTGGTATAATAAAAGTGTAGGTATGTATACCTGGAATAAATTGGTAAAGCGTTCCTTATATGTAGATTATGATATCCTTCCTTTTGAAGGTATCAATATGTGGGAAGACAATGGTTTGCTTCTACGCCTCTTTTATTATGCACAAGGGATATCATATATCAATAAGGCTGTTTATCATTATAATAGAATGAATATGGCAGCAATGACAAAAGGCTATGGGCGCGATGCTGTGGCACAAATGATACACTGTGCCAATCGGATTGATGAATTTTTTCGGTCTAAACCAGATTTTAAGCGATTTGAGAAAACCGTATTGGCTCTGAAATTTTATGCTCGAATTAATCTCATAACCGATAGTTTTAAAGAATTGAGAACTTATTATTCTACATTTCCGGAAAGTGATGTAATAATACCAAAGATAAATTTAGAAGCATTTTCACAGAAAGGTCAAGTGCGCTTTCTATTTGTAAAATACCATTTTGCTTGGCTATTTGTAATGATGTTTAAGGTAAAAAATTTTTTTAAGATAAAATGAATGCTAAACGAATAAAACTCTTTCGTATATCCACCGTCCCGACAACCCTAGAGAGTCTTTTGAATGACCAGTTGCGGATGGTCAATGAACACTATGAGGTAGTGGCAGTTTCTTCTCCGGGTAAGGACATGCAGGTCCTTCGGGAACGGGAAGGTATCCGAACCATAGAGGTGCCGATGGAACGGCGTATTTCTCCGATAAAGGATTTTATCTCCCTGATCCGGATGATCCGGGTGTTTATAAAAGAGCGTCCTTACATGGTGCATTCGATGACACCGAAAGCAGGACTGATCTCGATGCTGGCGGGTTGGATTACCCGGATACCGGTCCGGATGCATACGTTTACAGGGCTGGTCTTCCCTACGGCTACCGGCTGGAAACAGCGATTATTGATATGTACGGATCGGCTGACGTGTGCCTGTGCTACGCATGTGAATCCGGAAGGAGAAGGCGTCAAGCGGGATTTGATGACTTATGGGATAACCAAGAAACCCTTACGGATCATTGGCAACGGAAGTATCTGTGGGGTGGATATGGCTTATTTTGATCGGACGGAGGCCGTTATGAAACAGGCGGCTGCCTACCGGGAGGAAGGATGTTTTACCTTCTGTTTCGTGGGGCGTATAGTACGGGATAAAGGCATCAACGAACTGGGTTCGGCTTTTGTCCGTTTGCATCAACAGTATCCGCAGGTTCGTTTGCTATTGGTCGGTCCTTTTGAGAAAAAGCTGGATCCGGTGTCACCAGAAACAGAAAAGGCCATTCAGGAGCATTCGGCCATCCGTTTTATGGGTTTCCAGTCGGATGTCCGTCCTTTCCTGGTGGCTTCGGATGCCCTGGTACTGCCCAGTTATCGGGAAGGTTTCCCGAATGTAGTGTTACAGGCGGGAGCAATGGGCTTGCCTTCCATTGTGACGGATATCAACGGGAGCAATGAAATCATTCTTCTTAACGAGAATGGGGTGATCATTCCTTCAAAAGACGAAGAGGCGCTTTACCGGGCGATGGAAAACTTCCTGCTTCATCCGGAAGAGGTAGAGCGTATGGCTAAGAAGGCCCGTAGTTTAATTGCTTCCCGCTATGATAGGAAGGTCATGTGGGAGGCGTTGATGAAAACGTATCAGGAATTAATAGGAGAATAGGTGATTTTCTGAAATTTATCTTTTATTTTTGTAGAAAAAGAACGTATGGAAGAAAAACGGATATATTTTCCACATTTGAAAATAAATGGTTTTAAGTCGTTGAATGATCTTCAGATCAGTCAGTTTTCCCCAATAAATTTGATTGCGGGAGATAATAATGTGGGAAAATCAACTTTGTTGGAAGCGTTGTATGTACTTGCTGCTGGTGAAGATATGGACATCCTGAGGCAAATTGCTTATGATCGGATGGGAATTATTCCTGAAAAAATGGATTTTAGGGTTCGGAGGATGATTGATAAGCAACAGTTATTGTTGCCTTTCTTCAAAGATTGGAAATTCGAGGTAGGAAAATTGATCCATTTACAAGCTTCAGAAAATCAGTATTTGAAATTGCGATTAGTTTGTGCCTACACAACAGAAGAAAAAAATGAAAATGGAGTTTTAAAAAAGACGAATTATCTTGGGGATAGTAAACAACTTTCAATGGTGAACGAAAAGTTGGAAAGAGGAATCTATGTACAGACTGAAAATAAAGAGTTTTTTTATTCGTTAGAAGGGGGATTTCGGTTTTCAGAAAATATTCCGCTTATCAATGTGCAATTTATTCATACAGCATTCTCTTTAAAAAGTATGAATGTGCGTTTGTGGGATAATATCTCGTTAACAGGCTTGGAGAAATATGTAATAGATGCATTACGGATTATAGAACCTCAGATAGAGAATCTGGCCTTTTTGGAAGAACTACCAACTTCGGACTATTCCGTGAAAACCGAGCGCGTACCTTACGTTTCTTTAAAAAATAGAAATGAACGTTATCCATTGAGTATTATGGGAGATGGCATGAACAGGGTGTTGTCGATTATTTTGGGAATAATAAATGCCAAAAATGGTATTTGCCTAATTGATGAAATAGAAAATGGCATTTATTATCGCCGACAATCGGATTTGTGGAAAATGATTTCATTATTGGTGAAACAGTTGAATGTACAACTTTTTGCTACGACACACAGTTTGGATTGTATCCGGAGTTTTTCTTTGATGGCAGAAAATGACAATGCTCAGTTAATCCGTCTGGAAAAAAGGAAAAATGGTCCTTTTGCAATCTGTTATACTTCGGATGATTTGAAAACAGCCTTGATAAATGAAATTGAATTGCGTTAAACAATGAAACAACAAATGAATAAACCTTTTCGGCTGTTGGTAGAGGGAAAAAATGACCAGCATGTTATTTGGAATTTGGCAGAACGCTTGAAGTTGAAAGAAACATTCGATGTAGATGCAAAAGATTCTTATAAGCAACTGATTGAAGCTTTGCCGACTTTGTTGAAGAGTACGAATACATTGAAACGGATCGGTATTATTGTGGATGCCGATGAAAATGGAGGTTCTCATTGGAATGCGATACGGACTGTTTTAGAGAAGAGTGGTTATTATTCTTCTTTGCCGGGAACATTGCCTAAAGAGGGATTTATCTGCCATCCGGATGATGAAGAGCAGTTGATTGTCGGAGTATGGATCATGCCGGATAACCGTATGAACGGGATGTTGGAAGATTTTGTCGCATTCATGATTCCAGATTATGTGGATAATCCTTTATTGAAAAAAGCGGATGAGGTATTGCTTGAACTCGAAAGAAACTCTATGAATGCATATAAACAGGCTCACCATGCGAAAGCCCGTATCCATACCTGGCTGGCTTGGCAAGATGAACCTGGAACGCCGATGGGAACTGCTATTACAAAGCAAATTCTATCAACTGAAAGTGAGCTTTGTCGGGTATTTATTCATTGGTTAGAGCTTTTATTTGAATGTAAAGGGGAAGTTAAATCAGAAATTGAATGACACTTTCTTTTTGAGCCAAGAGATCAAGCTAAAAGAGCATTTTTTAAGTTTAAAAGCAAAATGGATGAACGGTGTGGCGAGTAAAAAATGTTAATAAAACACAATCTGAAGTTGTCTTATTGCCTGTTTTTGTATAGTAAATTGGATATTAAAAAAACATATGTATATTTGTGCTATTAAGATATGATATTAGTCGTAATAAGTTGAAAGGATATTTATATTTGAGCTTTAAGGTTAATAGTCATTTAATGATTTATTTAATATAACTATAATATTGAAATGATTTTTCAGCTATCATATGAGCTTAAAACTCCAGATAAAGATTATACTGAATTATATTCTTTTCTGGAAAAAGAAATAGGGAAGAGTGCAATCCATGTATTAAGGGATACATGGTGGATTAAATATGACGGTTTGAAGGATATCGATGGCATATCTGATTTGATAAAAGATAAAATGGGAAAAAATGATGTGTTTTTCGTGTCTGAAATACAAATAAGTAAAATAAATGGCTGGTTGGCTTCGTCTAATTGGAAATGGATTAATGAATAATCTCGGTTATGTTAACTTCGATATTTTTGAAAAATTTCAAGTGTATTCCTGATAAAATATTTACTTTGAATAAAGTAAATATTTTTACAGGGTATAATGGTAGAGGAAAATCTAGTATTCTTCAGGCTATTATGGTTTTATCTCAATCTATAGACAAAAATAATCTAAATAGTCTTGAGAAAATCCATCTTAATGGAGATTTTATTAGCTTGGGTGATTTTGATGAGGTTCTAAAAGATGAACATTTGGATCATTTTGAAATTAAACTTGGGCTAGAATCAGATCATGAGATACACGATATTTCTTTAGGTTATATGCGAACGGATGATGTTAAAGTAAGTAAGATATGTAAATGTGTAATAGATGACGATGATCTATTTGATTCTGTAGGGTCAAATAAAGAAAAAAATAAAACGAGAATTAAAGGGCTTCTAAAACAACTGCCAGCTTATATTAACTCTATTCTTGGTCCTTACAATATTCATTACGTATCAGCTAATAGATGTGGGCCAGTGAAGTTCGTTGAGAAACGGGAAATTCCAGAAGTGCATAAAGTCGGTAGAAATGGTAATTTTACAATTAATACACTGTCGACCTTTAAAGAAAAAATATCAACAAAAATGAATATTTCTTCTTATGATGATAATGAATATGACTTACTAACTGTAACTACCAAGTGGATTGATTATATTATGAGTGGAGGAATGGTAAATGTAGAAGATTATGCTGCTGATAAGAAAAGGAGTTCCACATTGTCTTTGCAGTTTGGATTTAATAGTATTGGTAATAATAGAAAGTTTGAATCTTACAATGTAGGGTTTGGATACAGTTATATATTATCAATAGTGGTTAGTGCACTTATCGCTAAAGAAGGAAATATTTTTATTGTGGAAAATCCTGAGGCTCACTTGCATCCTAAAGCTCAGTTGAATTTGGCTTTTTTATTGGCTAAGTTGGTAGATAATGGTGTACAGGTTTTTATTGAAACTCATAGTGAACATATTGTTAATGGGTTCAGATTAGCTGCTCTTAAAGAGGAATTTTCTCTTTCAAATAAAGACTTGAATATTCTTTTTTTTGACAATGACTTTTGTATTCAGCAATTAAAGGTTGAGAGCAATGGAAAAATTAAAAATTGGCCAAGTGGTTTCTTTGATCAATACCAATATGAACTGTCAGAAATATTAACTTTGGGCAGAAATAAATAATAATGATAGCAAACTTATATTTACATTCAGAAGCATTTAGATATAATGGATCTGATTCTGAAGAAACTGTAGTTGTAAAGATTAAATTATTATTGAATGATATAGTTGATATTGTATATAAATATAGAGCAGAAAATGTATTTAAGACTTCGAATGATTTAGTTTATAATTGCTATATCTATAAGCAGATTGGTTTAATGGAGTTCATAGAAAAGCATTTGGATATGGATGAGAGTACTTTGTTTTATTCTATGCTTACTGATGTTTCTGAGAAGTATGATTTAAGTTATGATGAATTAAATAATTTGTGCTTGTACCGGGAGAGTGAGACAGAAGTGAATTCCTTATTAGTGATAAATACACCTGTCGACAATGGTCATATTACAAGGAAGAAAATTTACCTGTCATTTGATGAATATAAAGTCGTTTATTCTAAAGATTCTTGGATAACATTAAGAAGGCAGATATTGGGTAATCATCCAGAGAATGCAGAAAATTATATAGAAGAAGCTAAAAAATATTTTCCTAAAATATATTTTCATGATAATTGTGTAAATTCTCTTAAACAAGATAATTATCTGGAAATTATTCCAAGAAAAATCACCTTATACCTTGCTTGTCTTAATGATAAATTTTATGCTATAAGAAAGAAATATAAACCCAATAGTGATAGGAATAATATTCTTAAAAGTTTTTCCGGAGAATGTGGATTAGATGCGGTTGCTTCTTTGGAGGGAAATATTGGGAAAAAAAAGTCTATGACATTTAATTTTTTGATGGATAATAAAAATATAACAGTTTGTTGTGAGCCTCATTTAAAAATTTCGCAAGAAGATGATAATTATAAGGGTAATGTTCACTATAATACATTTCATCCAAGAATATATTTTGCTTTTGATGTAAATGGTTATGATAATAAAATTTTTGTAGGCTCAATAGGCCCTCATTTATAAGCTGAAAGAAATTAATATTCTATGTACAAACATTTCTTCAAACGATTAATTGATTTTATACTAGTTCTTTGTGTCCTATTAGTGATCTGGCCCATTCTGCTGATCATTACGGTGTGGCTGCATTTTGCCAATAAAGGGGCAGGGGCTTTCTTTACTCAAGACAGGCCGGGAAAGAATGGAAAGATTTTCAAGGTAATCAAATACAAGACGATGACGGATGAACGGGATGCGGAAGGGAATTTATTGCCGGATGCCGAACGCCTGACCAAGGTAGGACGGTTTGTTCGTTCTACCTCGATCGATGAACTGCCTCAGTTGATCAATGTGCTGAAAGGGGATATGGCACTGATAGGTCCACGTCCGTTATTGCCTCAGTATTTACCCTTATATAGTCCGGAGCAGGCAAGGCGTCATGAAGTCCGTCCGGGTATTTCAGGTTGGGCACAATGTCATGGACGCAATGCTATATCGTGGACAGAAAAGTTTAAACTTGATGTTTGGTATGTAGATCATTGCTCATTGATGACGGATTTGAAGGTGATATTCATTACGATAAAGAAAGTGCTTGGTCGTGAGGATATAAATACCACAACGGGTAAGTCTGCAACGATGGAGTACTTCAATGGTCACAATTAGAAATAAAATAATGATGTATTTATTCGGAGCAAGTGGTCACGGCAAAGTGATAAAAGAGATCCTTAATGCCAATGGTATTAAGGTGGAGGCATTTGTTGATGATAATCCTAATGTGAATGAATGTGGTGGTTGTCCTGTTTTGCATGATGCAAATGGGCTTTCTCCTATGATTGTAAGCATTGGGGTGAACAAAATCCGCAAAATGATTGTGGAGCGATTGAATGAAAACAATCTAACTATTGAGTATGGAACTGCCATTCATCCTTCTGCAGTTATCTCTCCTTCAGCAAAGATTGGTGAAGGAACTGTGGTTATGGCAGGAGCTGTTATTAACGCTGATGCAGTAATAGGTAATCATTGTATTGTAAATACTGGAGCTACCATTGATCATGATTGCGTGATTGATGATTATTGCCATGTTGCCCCTGGTGTACATATAAGCGGTGGTACACATGTGGGTGAAGGCTCTTGGATTGGTGTTGGCTCATCTGTTATACAATGTTTGAGTATTGGCAAGAACTGCATGATTGGTGCAGGAAGTGTCGTAGTTAAAGATATACCTGATAATGTGACGGCTTATGGCTGTCCGGCAAAAGTAAAATCAAATTTAAAAGAAGATAATATGAGTAGAACTAAAGAAGAAATTCCATTCGGGGGGGGGTAATTTAATAGAGTGTCAGTATATTGTGTTGTATGAAAGGAGGACTGGATGCTGAAAACGGTTGATATCCGTTCACCCAAAACGGGGATATCCGTTCACTTTTCATACTCTTTACCTATGGCGATGCAAATTTATTGATTTTCGTCTGTAACGTTACAGTTAGGGCGTCTTTTTTGACGTAAACTGCTGCCTTGTAACTCGAAGCGTACACTGGTGTGCACCAGTCTATCCAAGATTGCATCAGCTGCAGTCGTGTTTCCTTTCATCA
>CDZI01039891.1_pt1 | contig 62131 bp, 82 predicted proteins | sample 554811 | NCBI WGS metagenome assembly CDZI01 (sample SAMEA3182110, study PRJEB8094) | gut metagenome | biome: human; feature: gut; material: Stool; isolation source: human stools | place: Canada | collected 2013-04-23
CTTGTACGCGCCTGACGGCGCGCCCCGCCGTGCGGGGCCCCGGACAATGTACCGTCAGCTTACTCGTTTCACGCATCCCATTTATAGCCATAACCCCAGACGGTTGTTATGAAAGTCGGATTTTGCACATTGCTTTCCCATTTTGCGGGGCGAAATGGGAACCCTTTCATCTTACTTGCGCGGCGAAAATGAATTCCGCCTTGCGCCAAGGTTTTGGCTCCGCCAAAACGCTTGTACGCGCCTGACGGCGCGCCCCGCCGTGCGGGGCCCCGGACAATGTGCCGTCAGCTTACTCGCTTCACGCGTCCCATTTGTAACCATAACCCCAGACGGTTGTTATGAAAGTCGGATTCTGCACATTGTCCTCGATTTTTAAGCGGAGGCGACGGATATTCACGTCCACGATCTTCAACTCTCCGAAGTAGTCCCGCCCCCAGACCCGATCTAAGATCTCCTCGCGGGACAACGCCTTGCCGGGATTTTCCATAAACACCCGCATGATGGCGTACTCCACCTGGGTCAGTTTCACCCGCTGGCCGTTTTTCTCCAGCGTCCGGTTGCGGGTATTCAGCAAAAAGGGCAGCTGGCTGATCTCACCGCTCTGGACCACTTCCTCCCCGCCAGCCCGGCGGAACAGTGCGTCCACGCGGGCGGTAAGCTCCGCCGGAGAAAAGGGCTTAGTCACATAGTCATCCGCGCCGGTCATCAATCCCGTCACCTTGTCCATCTCCTGAGACCGGGCCGTCAGCATGATGATGCCGATTTTCGTATTGGTGGCCCGGATGCGGCGGCAGACCTCAAAGCCGTCGATCCCCGGCAGCATGATATCCAAAAGAGCCACCTTGGTATCCGGGTTGGCCCGGAGCCGTTCCAATGCCTCCTCGCCGGTCTCAGCCTCGATCACATCGTAGCCCGCCCGGCGGAGATTGATGACGATGAAGCTGCGGATGCTGGCTTCATCTTCCAAAACCAGAATTTTCTTCACGAAAGTTCCTCCATATCCATCAGTTGTCCCCTGCGGACCACTCCGTGCCGATCAAGCTGAAGGATGCCCGCACCTCGTCCTCTGTAACGCTGTACTTCCAATCCTGATTGCCCTTCAGCAGCTCGCCCACATAGATGACACCGTCATTCCGGCCCAGGATGAACCGTCCCGTCCGCACTGCCAGCCGCTCCCGTTCGGAGCCGCTGAGGGCCGTGATCCGCAGCACCGGAACATAGGATTCCTCCCGGCTGCTGTCGGTATAGAATGTAATGCCGATCTCATCCGGCGATGCGGACCGGCCGACCCAGACCCGCTCTGGCCAGCCCTCCGGCAGCTGGAGATACCAGCCGTCGGCAACATCGTGATAGGTGGACAGGACCCGGGACGCGGTACCGGAAGCGTCATAGCTGATCCAGTCCACCCGCTGAGAAACGGCGTGGTCTGCATCCTCGCCCTGCAGCGTCACCGTGCGGGGCACCTCCGTAACGCCGTCGCCGTTGATGTCCATGGGATACACGGAACAGAACCGGGACACCTCTCCGGAAACGCCGGTAATGGCGGAAAGCACCAGATTTGTCAGTTCTCCGCCCCGGAGAGCCAGTACGTCCGTAATGGCCCGCGCACCGTCCGCCACGCCGGTGATGAACAGGGCGGGGTCGCTGGACCGCAGCGTACCCACGGTGACCTTTCCCTGCTGGCTCAGCTCCGCCATGGTCATGGACACCAGAACACTGGACCGCAGCGTCAGCACACCGTTTTTCGACACATAGCAGTCTGCAACGCCCTCACCGTCCTGATTGGCCCGGAGCACCGTCAGCTCCCGTTTGCCGTCTTTATTCAGGTCCGCCACGGCGTATTTCACATAATTGGTCCGCATCAGCTCCCGTGCGCCGTCCGGCTCCAGGGAGTAGACCGCCAGCGCCTGCAGATCCATGCTGACCCGCCAGCCCACGATGATCTCCATACGGCCGTCGCCGTCAATATCGCTGTAATCCACGCTGTAAATCGCCAGACCGCTGCCCTCAATGACCGCCGCCTGCCGGTAGCTGTTGTCATCATCCGCCGTAAATATATGGATCTTCAGGGGCTTTTCCCCATCACTCTGGCGGAAGAAGGCCAGTGCCTCCTCCCGGCCGTCGCCGTCCAGATCCATCATCTGCACCGGCTGGATATTGCTGCCGGATACCGGAGCGGCGTATTCCGCGCCGCTTTCCTGGATAGCGCTGAGCTGCTTATTCAGAGCGGTATACCGCTCCGGCAGCTCCGGCAAAGCGTACAGTTCCTCCGGGTCCAGCGTCAGCTTCGGCGCGGTACAGGCCGAAAGAGGCAGCACCGACAGCGCGATGCACAGTGCCAGCAGTCCTGACATGATCCGCCGCTTTCTTCTCACGGTTCCGCCTCCTTTCAATACACATATCGATACAAGGATACAATACCACATCTTCCTCAAAAATGGTAGCCCCTCCCCCGGATTTCAACAGATTTTACAGGCCGTTCATGATTTGCCGCCAAAAAGCTGCGGCGAAGATGAAAAATCACCTCCGCCGCCTGTTCGCTTCATTTTTATGAGATAGCCTCGCTGCCTACAGTGTAATCGCCCCAATGCCCGTCCAACGCCTGCTCGGCAGTGCAGTCGGCGAAGAAATACGCCCCCAAGGCAGAGCGCCACTTCTGGGCGTCAAAGGTCACGGTGTTCCTTGCGCCGTTCAGCTCATTGTCTCCGGTCTCCTGTTCTGTAATGGTGAACAGACAGCCGTCCTTCCAGTGGGGGATCCCGTCGACCTCCGGGGCCGTGTCGGAGAGATACCCCTCCGCCGCCAGCTGCTCATAATTCAGAGACAGGACCTGGGAAATGCCGTGTTCCCCACCGAAGGCCCAGGCCACCGCCGCCTGCTCGCTATCGGACAGGCCGGTTTGGGACAGGTCCACAGAAAGCATGGTGATATCGCTGTTCAGGCCCTCGTCCACGGCCCACAGGTCATTCAGCACCCGGAGATACAGGGCGCAGCGGTCATCAAGGCCGTCGGACCGGATATTCACCGCCGTGACCTCCGCCAGCTGGCCGGGGTAGGTCTCCAGCACCAGATCGTAGGCAACCTCCACCAAAGCACCGGTCAGGGTGCCGTCAGGAAAGCTCTGGTAGGCGCCCAGCTCGTTCCGGTCAAAGGCGTTGCCGTCCAGTGTCAGCTCTGCATCGCGCAGGGACAGGGTATACACATCCGCCGAGTTACCATCTGTCTTAGCCAGCAGCATGCTCTCCGGCTGCTCCTGGATGATCCGGAATGTCTCCCCCGCAGACACCGCTTTTTCGCCGGAGCCTCCCATCGTATCGGATACCATACTTTCTCCGGAGCCTTCCTCCGCCCGGCAGGTATTGCCGGTGCTGTCTGTCCGCCCGCACCCCGCCAGCAGGCACAGGCACAGGATCGCCGCAAACAGTCGCTTCATGGAAACCGCCTCCTTTTTTATTTCTACTTCTTTGTCGGCACAAGCGGCGATTTTGTTCCCGGTCCTGCAAATTTTTCCTGAAATAATTATTTTTCTGAAATTTGTGCTTGACATTTTGCTTTCGCTGCGTAAAATAAGCATTAGATTAGAAGTCTAAATTTTTGCTTACAAAGGAGGGACAGTCATGACCCAGCGTGAGCGGCAGCTTTTGAACTGGATCGAAGAGAACCCCCTGATCTCCCAGCAGGAGCTGGCAGACAAGGCTGGGATCACCCGATCCTCCGTGGCGGTGCACATCTCCAACCTGATGAAAAAGGGCTACATCACCGGCAAGGGCTACATCGTTCACACAGCCCCCTATGTCACCGTGGTGGGCGGCGTGAACATGGACATCGGCGGCTGGCCCGGCGAGGTTCCCGTCATGCAGGACTCCAACCCCGGTGTGGTGCGGATGAGCCTGGGCGGCGTGGGCCGCAACATCGCCCACAACATGGCTCTGTTGGGCATGGACGTCCGTCTGCTGACGGTGTTCGGCGACGATATCAACGCCCAGAAAATCGCCGCCAGCTGCGGAGAGCTGGGCATCGACATCTCCCAGTCCCCGGTGATTCCAGATGGCCGCACCTCTACCTATCTCTTCATCACCGACGAAAAGGGCGATATGGCGCTGGCCGTCAGCGATATGGAAATCTACAAGCACCTGACCCCGCAGATGCTGGCCCAGCGGCAAACGCTGCTGAACGCCAGTCAGGCGGTGGTGCTGGACACCAACCTGCCCGCCGAGAGCATTCAATATTTGGCGGACCACTGCACCGCGCCCCTATTTGCCGACCCGGTATCTACTGCCAAAGCAGTGAAGCTGAAGCCGGTGTTGGGCAAGCTTCACACTCTGAAGCCAAACCGTATCGAAGCAGAGCTGCTCTCCGGCGTGAAGATTACTGACGATGCCAGCCTCCGAAAAGCGGCAGAGACGCTGCTGGACACCGGCCTTCACCGGGTCTTTATCTCTCTGGGTTCCGACGGCGTCTTTGCCGCCGACCGGTCCGGGCAGCAGGTGCAGCTTCCCCCTCTGCCGGGAGCTATGGTAAACACCACCGGCTGCGGCGACGCCTTCATGGCGGCGATCACATGGGCCTATTTACAGGGCACGGACCTGACGGACACGGCGAAGGCGGGGCTGGCCGCCTCCGTCATCGCCATGGAGTCCGCTGAGACCATCAACCCCGCCATGAGCGAGGACACTTTGCGGCAGCGCGCCGCCCTTTCCAACTGAAAACCAATTCAAAATTAAACTATATGGAGGAATACAACATGACGCTGAACAAATACCTGGACATCGCTCCCGAAGTGCAGAAGGCCCTGGACGAGGGCCGCCCCGTGGTGGCTCTGGAATCCACCATCATCTCCCACGGCATGCCCTATCCCCAGAACGTGGAGACCGCTCTGAACGTAGAGAAGATCATCCGCGAAAACGGTGCCGTTCCCGCCACCATCGCCGTCATCGGCGGCCGTCTGAAGGCCGGCCTGTCCGAGGCTGAGATCGACTATCTGGGCAAGACCGGCGCCGGCGTCACCAAGGCCAGCCGCCGGGACCTGCCCATCCTGGTGGCCGAGGGCCGGGACGGCGCCACCACCGTGACCACCACCATGATCATCGCTCACATGGCCGGTATCCAGGTGTTCGCCACCGGCGGCATCGGCGGCGTCCACCGGGGCGCTCAGCAGACCTTCGACATCTCCGCCGATCTGGAGGAGCTGGCCCACACCCCCGTCATGGTGGTCTGCGCCGGCGCCAAGTCCATTCTGGATCTGGGGCTGACGCTGGAATACCTGGAGACCCACGGCGTTCCCGTCATCGGCTACGGCACCGAGGAGCTGCCTGCCTTCTACACCCGGAAGTCCGGCTTCAAGGTGGACTACCGCATCGACACTCCCGCCGAGCTGGCCAAGGCCTTCTATGTGAAGCAGGACATGGGTCTGGGCGGCGGTATGCTGGTGACCAATCCCATCCCCGAGGAATACTCCATGGATCACGAGGTCATCAACAAGGCCATCGACGAGGCCGTGGCCGAGGCCAACCGGCTGGGCATCCACGGCAAGGAGACCACTCCCTTCCTGCTGGCCAAGATCAAGGACATCACCGGCGGCGATTCTCTGGCTTCCAACATCCAGCTGGTGTACAACAACGCCCGACTGGCTGCCAAGACCGCCTGCGAGCTGGTGGCACTTGCCAAGAACTGAAAACTCTGCTAAAATGGACTGGTCGGGAATTTCCCGGCCAGTCCTTTTTTCGACTGCAAGCGCAAAGCAGGGAGTAAGCCTCCCAAATCATAGAAAAGCAGGTAATGAACGATGATGACGCGTCTTGCCAAGACCGTGGTGGAACCCACGGCGAAAAACGGTTTTATTTTTACGCTTCTCGGCACCAAATGGGGATTCCTTTGGCTGTGGCTCCTGATCATCAATGTTGCGGCGTTTCTGGCCTATGGATTGGACAAGCTTCTGGCTAAGCTGAAGGCCCGCCACGAGAAGGTCCCCCGCCTGCCGGAGAGAAATCTTTTGCTGCTGGCCATCGTAGGCGGCGGTATCGGCGCATGGCTGGGCATGGAGGTCTTTCGCCACAAGACCCAGCACCGCTCCTTCCGGGTCGTTGTACCTCTGTTCACCTGCCTCTGGCTGGTCATCGTCACCGGCGCGTATCTCTATTTCAACGTGTTCCGCTGATTCTCTTTTCATCTGACAAAACCCCACCTCCGACGGACAATCCGCCGGAGGTGGGGTTCGATCATATAGAAACTTTTTTACAGGGCCGACACAGCCTCATTTACGGCATCCTCGCAGGAGCGCATGGCCAAAATGGTCTTTTCCATCAGCTCCTCAATAGGCCAGCCCAGCCGCTCCGCGCCTGTATTGATGACATCCCGGGAGCAGCCGGCGGCAAACTTCTTATCCTTGTACTTTTTCTTCAGGGAGCTGACTTCCATATCCTGCACGGACTTGCTGGGCCGCATCCGGGCCGCGGCTCCAATGAGGCCCGTCAGTTCGTCGGCGGCAAAGAGGACCTTTTCCATTTTCTCCACAGGCTCCACATCGCAGCAGATGCCGTAGCCGTGGGAGCAGACCGCGTGGATCAGGTCCTCAGAGCAGCCGATCTCCTGCAAAAGCTCCGGGGCCTTGACGCAGTGCTGCTCTGGCCACTTTTCAAAGTCCACATCGTGGAGGAGGCCCACGGTGGCCCAGAAATCGGCATCTTCACCATAGCCAAGCTCGTTGGCATACCAGCGCATGACGCCCTCTACCGTCAGGGCATGCTGAATGTGGAACAGCTCGCTGTTGTACTTTTTCAGCAGAGCCAGGGCTTCTTCTTTTGCAGGACAGGCTTTCATAGGGATCGCTCCTTTGTTTTACTTATTTCAGTGTCTCCGGCTCCGGGTCGGAGGGCAGTGTCAGAAAATAGTCATAATAAGGCAGCAGAAATGTGTAGCCGGTTTTGATCCGGTCCACCACATCCCGGCTGAACAGCTCCTCCGTCAGTTTCTCCTCGTGGGTGATGCTAATGGTTTTCATCTGGAACCACGGCGCCAGCAGCTCCGACGGCGCGCCTGCCTTGGGACGCTTGTAGGTATCGCCGCCCAGAGTAAATTCCGTCTGGCCACGCAGCGCCTTCGTCAGCTTTTCCATGGGCTTCGGGTCCCGGACAATCCGCGAGCGCAGCTTGGCCATGTCCATGGGCCGGGCCATCCAACAGCCCATGCCGTAGCCCCAGTAATCCGGCCCCAACTCAAACCAGAAGGTCGGCCGGGTGGTCCAATCCTCGGTGGGACGCTCTACGCAGAACCACAGGTGGTCCTTATAGGGTCCCCGGCCGTGGAGCCGCCGGGCGTCCCGGTAGATCCGGGAGACGCGGCACATCATCGCGTCCTCCGGCCGCCGTTCGGACAGAAATTCATAGATCTCCGCTCCCAAGTCCTTCATGGGGCGATAAAGCTCGCTTAAATAGGTCTCCTTGTGGGCTTCAAACCAGGGGCGCTCGTTATTGAAGCGGATGCCCCACAGGAAGTCCACAGTGGCATCGGTAAATCCGGTAAACATCGTTTCCCTCACAATCGTTTTTCCGTGTTATTGTAGCACAGTCATAATCAGTATTTCAAGAGGTGATCCTTATAAATCCTATTATTCAAGTAGGTATATGTTGTTGGAAATGGCAAAAGCTCCGGTCTTTCGACCGGAGCTTTTAAAATGCGGATTATTCAGCGACGTAGACGGAAGCCTGCTTCCGATCCTTGCCCAGACGCTCAAAGCGCAGGGTGCCGTCCACCTTGGCAAACAGGGTATCGTCAGTGCCGATGCCCACGTTGGTGCCGGGATGGATCTTGGTGCCGCGCTGACGCACCAGAATGTTGCCGGCCTTGACGAACTGGCCGTCCGCGCGCTTGGCGCCCAGACGCTTGGAGTTGGAGTCACGACCGTTCTTGGTGGAGCCGCCGCCCTTCTTGTGGGCGAAGAACTGCAAACCGATCATCATCATAATAAAGGACCATCCTTTCTGTAGATTTCAGGGAGAATTATTCATCCTCCAGAACTTCGATATGTTCGGGATATTCGTCGTGGAGCTGAGCAAAGTAGACCATCATGCCCGTCAGAAGTGCCTGACAGGTGCTCTCCGCTGTCTGGCCGAGGCTTCCCGGCAGACGGAGGGAGATGGATGCGTCACTTTCCCGCACCTTCACGGATGCCGCCAGACCCAGCACATCGTTCACCGTGGTCTCCACGAGACGAACGGCGCTGGTGATCGCCGCGCAGACAATGTCCGCACCGGCCTCAGCGTAACCGCTGTGACCCTGTACGTCAAAGCCTGTGATCCGGCTGCCCTGACTGCGGAAGGTGATCGTCGTCATGCTCAGACAGAGATCTTGCCGATCTCAACCTTGGTGTAAGGCTGACGATGGCCCTGACGTTTCCGGTAACCCTTCTTGGGATTGTACTTGAAGATGCGGATCTTCTTGCCCTTGCCGTTCTTCACGATCTTGGCCTCCACGGAAGCACCCTCCACAACGGGAGCGCCGAACGTAGCCTTCTCACCATCGATGATAGCCAGGACCTGCTCGAACTTTACGGTATCGCCAGCCTCGTTGTCCAGCTTCTCGATGTAGATCACATCACCCTCGGACACCTTGTACTGCTTGCCGCCAGTCACGATAATTGCGTTCATTCTTTTCAACTCCTTCATTTACGGGCTCGCTGTCGGGGGCGATTTCCGAAGAAATACTTATAACCCATTCAAAGCGGCTCTATTATTATATCTGTGCACAGTCAATTTGTCAACGGTTTTTCCTAAGAAAAACAAGCAAGAAAAAATCAAGTATTAAATGCGCACAATTTTTCACTTCTTGTTTTGTCTAATTTTGACAAGCCAATATGGCCGCCGTCATATCCCATGGTCGGCAGCCTGTGTATTTTCCTGTTCAGTTCTCCGTGTTCCGCTCTGCTCACGCCCTCTCCCTTTGAATGTCCGCTGTGCTGGTTTCTTCCTGTTACGCGCTCAGTCCGATCTCTCGCAGGCACTCCCGGAACATGACCTCGCTGCTCTTGTACCCCAAGATTTTTCGAGGATAGTTGTTAATCCATTCCTCCGTGGCCGCGATCTCCGCCGCGCTGACCTTGGAGAAATCTGTGCCTTTCGGATGACGCCGCCTGATCATGCTGTTGGCGTTCTCGTTGCTCCCCCGTTCCCACGAAGAATACGGATGGCAGTAGTATACCTTGGTGCGCGGGATGGTCTTATTGACGGCGCTCCGCTCCAGCACCTCCGCCGCCGAAAATTCCGTTCCGTTGTCAAAGGTGATGCTTTTGAAGATTGCCCTAAACCGTCTGGCACCGCATTTCCGCTCCAGCGCATCCAGCGCCTTGACCACGGTTTCCGCCTTTCTGTTTGGTATTCCTATAATGATGTCTTTTCGCGTCTTGCGCTCATTCAGGGTCAGCAGGGCGCTGGTGGTCTTGCACTTGCCCTTGCCGCTGTACACGGTGTCGCCCTCCCAATGCCCGAACTCCTTGCGGCTCTCCACCTCCGGCGGGCGTTGCTCAATGCTCTCACCCGCAGAGGCCCGCGCCTGATCTTTCTTGGTCTTGACCTTTTTGTATTTCTGCTTCACCTTGCCCCGGCGCGGCAAATCCACCTGTGTGATGTGGAGAAAGAGACCCTTTTTGATGTAGCTGTAGATCGTCGCCACGGAAACGGATGTCTCGAATGTCCGCCCCTCCAGCATTGCATATCCGAGGACAGCGGCAGGGCTGCATTCCCGCTCCGTGATCGTTGTCTCAATGTAGTTTGCCAGCTCGTGATCTTTGCCGATTTTCAAGTCTGGCCCTTTCTCCCGCAAGTGTTCCTGATACCGCGCTTCCGCGATGTCCGGGCTGTACGCCGTCACCATTTCCCACGTCGCCCCGTCCAGCCGCTCATACTCTCCGCGCTTCAACTCCCGGTAGATGGTGGAAACGTGGACGCGCAGCTTCTCCGCAATCTGCGGCGGCTTCAAGCCCCTGCGCTGCCACTTCTCAATGCGCAGCCTGTCGTTCTTGGTCAGATGCTTAAATGTTCGCCCTCCGGTCTGCACCGTAAAACCTCCTCTCTCATGCTTTTGCGCGGGCGGTGTCAGGTCTTGCCCGTTCCGCTCCGCCGGTTTGCTTTGTCGCTTTTTGTCTTATTATGATACCTGTAAATCCCTTGCCGCGCAACTGATTTTTCGTTGCGAACGCACAAAAAATCCCCCGACCGCTATATCTATGAGTATAGCAGCCGGGGGATAATTTCAGTTATTCAGTTCCTTTTCGCCGTCCGTCTTGCCGGTGGTTTCCTCCACAAAAATGCCATCCAGCGTACCGATTGTGCTGTCCACGGCGATGTCCAGTTCCTTAACCGCCGCCTCGATCACGGCCTTTACCTCCGCCGTGACCTTAATGCCCTTTGCTTCAAGCATCTGCACCACATAATCGTACTTCGGGATGGTCAGCGTACCGGCCTCGCGCTGCTTCTCCGCCGCCTTGACCAGAACGGTGACAATGCCGTACAGGCGCTTGTCTTTCAGCCAAGGGATGCCGGTCTTGACCAGCCACGGAATGGCCACGCCGGTGAAGAACAGGCCGAGGATGGCGAAAATGGCCTCAATGACAATGTTGATGATGTCGGGAATGATCTGTGTCATGGTGTGTACCTCCTTACACTTTCGTCAGATATTTCTTGTCCACGTTTCCTGTGATCGCGCCGCTTTTCAGCGTGGAAACTGAAATGCGGTCGCCGCTGATTGCCCGGACATACAGCTTTGCGCTGTACACCCACGAGGAAAACTTGCGCGTGGTGCCGTAGACTGTGGCAGCCTTGTCCATCGTCACCTGATCGCCCACGGCCAGCGCCGCCGCTTCGGTCTTGATGTCCGCCGCGTCCACCCAGCCGTACACGGTGCTTCCGCCGCCGCTCACGGCGACAAGGTGGTACGGATGCCTGCTCACAAGCGGCTGATACACCTGCGTCACCTTGGCCTTGCCCGGCTTGCACGGTTTGCCCACGGTGCTGTTTGCGCCGGTGTAGTGCCTCTCGCCGGTGAATGTCACGATGTCGCCCACCTTGCACCCGCCGCCCTTGGCCGGTGCAGCGTCCGCCGCAGTCCCGCCGCCGGTCGCCTCCTTTCCGCCGTACTTCGGTACGCCGTAGCCGCGAATGTACCGTCCGTTCACAGAAATGGTGCGGCGCTTCACGCTGTCGGAGTAGTTGCCCTCAATGACGGTGATGCTTGTCCCGCTGACCTTTTCCACGATGCCCACATGATCGGCGCTGCCGGTGCAGTCTCCCACGCCGCTGTCCTGCCAATCGTAGAAAATATAGTCGCCGGGCTTCGGCACATAAGCGTCGTTCTCCTGCCAGCTCCCCAGCTTCTTGAACAGCTCGATGTGCTTTCCGCAGCCGCACTCCGTCGGGATGATGTCGGTCATTCCCGCCGCGATGGCGACGGCGCTTGCGAACGTGCTGCACCATGCGTCCGTGTACTTCACAGCGTAGCCACGGGCCAGCGGCTTGTGACTGTTGTACAGGTCGATGATCTTCCTGTGGCTCCCGTCGCTCTCTTTGCATCCGATGTAGCTCTGTGCGATGCTCACGATCTTCTGCCGCTGTTCCTGTTCCGTCATGGGCTTTCCTCCGCTTCCTGCGGCGCTCCCTGCCGCATACTTGTCGTAATACTTCTGGCCGAACACAGCCCGCCTGGCCTGCGCCGCCTCGCTCTGATCTGCCGGGCGCTCAAATTTCAGCAGCACCGCGTCCGATGCCGCCCGGACGCTTCCAGCCGTTTTCAGCACGGCCAGCACCGCCTTATAGTCCTCCCGCAGCTCTTTCATCAGGAAATCAAGCTGCATTTCCAGATCGCCGATGCTTTTTCGGCAGCACCGGGCATAGTCCAGCAGCTCTGCCTTGCGGGAACAGTACGTCCATTGGGCGAGACCGTAGCCCGCCTTATCCGTTGCGAAGAACTGATACTTGCCGCTGTCCACCGCCGCCGTATAGCTTGCGTCGGTCACGCCAAGCCTCTTTTCGTATAGGTTCTCCACGTTGTTCGGGATAAGGCCGCTCTCCGCATACAGGTTTCCCATCAGACCGGCGGTGCCGAAGTCGTTCAGCCCCGCGCTTTTCAGATAATTCCAGATTTTCTCCTCGTTGTTCTTTCCTGCCAGCATAATCTATCCCTCCTCACGGTTCCTCTGTCTGCTGTGCAATCCGTTCCGCCTCCTCCTTTTCCCGTCTCATGTCCGCAAGCTGCCACCGCCTGTCCTGCTTCTTCTCCTTGGTGGTCTTTATCCAGCCAAGGATGCCGCACTCACCGCCCAGCGTGGCAAACACACAGGTGATCAGCGTATCCGGCACGGAGCCGTACACGGTAAACAGCGCGATCATGGCAATCGTGAATACCGTCAGACACAAAAAGACGATCAGCAGAATAAAGTCCATGGTTCCCATGCGCTTCTTCCGGCCTTTCGCCTTTGCCTGCGTTCGTTTTCCCGCCATGTCAGTCCTCCTTGATGTGCGGGTGCGCGCTTTTATTCAGGTGCTTATCCAGTTTGTCCAGCGCATCCTTGCACGGCCCGTTGCACCCTTGCTCCACAAGCCCCTGCAACGCGCCGCGCAGGCCATAGCAGATAAGCGTCTGCTCCTCCTGAATGGCGTTGATGAACTCGCTCTGCTTTTTGTTGCTCTCAATGACCTTGTACACGGAAACAATGGCGGCGACCAGCGCTCCGATTGCTCCCAAAAGGCTGGCCGCCTTAATGATGGTGTCCGCGTTGATGTACATTTTCCTGTCCTCCTGCTTTCACTCCGGCCATTCGTCCCCGCCGATGGCCCTGCGGTATGCCTCGTCGGCCTCCGCGATCTCGTCTCTCCCGGTCACGGTGTCGCCCAGCTCCGCAAGGCGTGTCGCCAGCACCCGGACGGTACGCGCCTGCATTTCCACAAGCGCCTCCAGCTCTGCGATGATCTGCAAATGGCTGCTCACGCCGTCGCCTCCGTCCAGCCGTATACCCCCGGTTCCCACACATTGGCATCCGCCGTTGATGTCCAATGCTTCCCATTGTGGCTCACCTTGTCGCCCTTTGCGTAAGCGTCATGCGCCCCCACCGGCTGGCTCCATTCCGGCCATTCTTCCGCCGGGTCAGATGCCGCCGACCAAAGTGAAGCCGCCTTGTCCGGTTCCCATCCCGCCTGCGAGGTATGCGCCTGTACGCATTTGTACAGCTTGTCCCCCCAGTTGCGCAGTTGCCCCACCGTGTAAGCAACGCCGGTCTGCCATGTTTCAAACAGGCTCTTATGCTCGCCCGCAGTCACAGTGTCGATGCTTCCGCTCTCCGCCAGCGTCACAAAGGCGATCTCCGTTGCTTTTCTCGTTTCTTCCATCACCTTTATCCTTTCCACATACCGGTAATGCTCGCTGATGGTATAGAAGTCGTACCGCGTCCCGTCCTCGTCCGTGTCGCTGTGATAGTGCCGGTCGATGCGGCAGCGGTCTGTGATGCTGCTGTCGTCGTACTCCCGCACCGTGGTCAGGTATTCACCCTCCCGCAGCGCGGGGCCGCCCACGATTTTCAGGTTTTCCCGTTCTACGCCGCCGATAACGCTTGTTCCGTAGACGTATTCCATCTTGCCCGCTCCTTTCTTGCGTGTTCTCTGACCACGCATTTCAATTTCCGCTGCAAACCCGCCTCCACATAGCTCTGGAAAAAGTGAACGTGATTGCAGTGCTTCATCTGGCCCAGTCTGGATAAAAGCCCCTGCGCCAATGCGGGCTTGATCGCGTGGTGCCGCCGCATGGCACGGCGGCAGGCGGAAAGAGAATGTTTCGGGCGCACCATGTTTCGTTTCCGCAGCAGGGTATACCCTCGCCCGAAGCGATACCCCAGCGCCGCCACCGTCCGCTTTGCTGTCGGATAGAGCTGCCACTTGCCGTTCAGCCGCAGGCCGTGTGCCGCCAGCCATTTCTCGATCAGCTCCCGCAGCCGCCGCAGCTTCCGCTTGTTCCGCCCGAACAGGGTAAAGTTGTCCATGTACCGCAGGTAGTGGTCGCACAGACCGCTTTCCCGTATTAGCCGGTCGAGCGGTTGCAGCACCGTGTTGGCAAACCATTGGGAAAAGTAAGCGCCGATCAGAATGCCGTGCTTCATCAACCGTTCGCATACCTCCAGCATTCGCCGGTCTTTCACCAGCCGCCGGAGCCGCTTCATCACCGTCTCCGCCGTCAAACTGTCGTAGAAATGGTGGATGTCCAGCTCCTCGGCGTACTTCGTCCCTTTTGGGTCTGTCCGCATCCACTTCTTGATGGCTCGAACGCCGTAATGGATGCCCCGGTTTCGGATGCTCCCGCAGCAGAAATTGTCCATGCCCCGCATCATGATCGGCTCCAACACCTGAATGACCGCGTGATGCACATACTGGTCAGGCCACAGTTTCGGCTCCGATATGTCCCGCCACTTTCCGGCGCTCTTGTCCCATCGTCGCGCAAGCCTCGGCTCGTTCGCCTCGTAACCGCCTGTAATGATCTCCCGCAGCTCTTTTACATAGCGGTCAACGTCCGCCTCCACCCGTGCCACTGTCCGGTTTGGCCTGTGGTGCGGATGGAAGCGGTGTGTCACGTTCACAGCGAAGATCGCCAGCCGCAGGTTTTCTTCCGATACCAGCTTTGGAAATAGGTTGTTTGCTCGTTTCATCAGGAATGTTTTCCTCCTTTTAGCCTCACGGTCTTTCCATCGCCCCCGCAGGTTGCGGGAGTGTACTAAACCGTGTCCTGATGGCTTATCTGCACCAAGGGGTGCCGAGGATGTCCGCGCCCCGGCGTTGGTCTTTGCGTTGCCGGGTGTGGAGGTGGGTAGCCAGTCCATAAAAGGACGCGGCAGCCGATGTTCGCGTTCGAGTTGGACGCGCTGGTGTAGTTCACGTAGAACAGCCCGTGGTTCCCGTTCTGGTTATAGTTACCGCCGAAGTGCAGACACGGGTTGGAAGCATTGAAGTTCCAGTTATCCGCCGAACCGAGAAGCAAGGCACCGACTGCGTGCGCGGTCATCCCCTGTATTTTCAAGCCGCCTGTGCGGCTGAAAACCCGTTAGCCTTTTGCGCGGCCTGCGGGCCGCAGGATACGCAGAGGGGGATGCGTCCCCCTCTGCACTCCCCCGTCAGGGGAGTTTTTGGAGGCGGCAGCCGATGTACACGTTCGAGTTGGACGCGCTGGCGTAGCTCACGTAGAACAGCCCGTAGTCCCCGCTCTGGTTACAGTAACCGCCGAAGCACAGACACGGGTTGGAAGCATTGAAGTTCCAGTAATCCGCCGAATACGTCGTCTCACTCCCGCCCGATGCCGTGGGATAGATAACCCATTCCAGCCCGGCCACCGTTGCCACGGTAAAGGCGCTGGGCCATCCGCTCGACGGAACGCCCACGGCGGTGCCGCCGCTGTTGTCGCTGAAACTGCTGGGCGTGTTGATGATGTTCAGGCCGTTGCTGTTGTAGTAGCAGCCGTCGCCCCAGTCATACACGTTGTCCCACGGCCCCTCGATGTAGCGGTACTGCGTACCGAGACCGTAGCTGTCCCGGCTCGCAAGCGTCGTTCCGGTGTGATAGGGCATACTGTCCGTATAGCCCATATTCTCCGTTGCGCTGTTGTTGCCGCAGCCCTTGCCGATGGTTTTTTGGCTGTTCCAGTCCGCAAACTCCACAAGGTACAGCATCCAGATCGTCATACGCATCTGAATGTCGCTCTGCCAGATGTTGCTCCCCAGATTGTGGATGCTCGTGCGGGCCGTGCTGCGCGTGATATTCGCTTTCGGCTTTACACCGGACTGGCTCTTGTAGTTGTTGGTGTTGCAGTGATAGCGGCCAATGTACACAATGTCCCGCTCTCCCTTGCCGTCCCCTCGGTCGGCGTGGGCAGGGGAGACGTGAAAGCCGTCCGTTTCCTTATCCGCGATCTGGAGTTTCAGGCTGTTCCCGCTCTTTGTCCACTTGTACCAGAACTTCGGGATAGCCACCAGCTCACCGGCCACCGCATCCGTCACGCGCACCATCCCGCTCCACGGGTACAGGTTGTCAAATGGGCTTCCGTAACTGGTTGCCCCCGCCCGGTACGGGGTCGGGTTCACGAAGCTGGCGGCCTCGTCCGTCCGGCTCCACACCGTCGTGCTGGTTCCATCCCACACCACGCCGTAGATGTGCCGATAGGCCAGCTTCACATTTACCGTCTGTCCGTCCGCCGTGATGGTTGCGGTATCCTCCGCCGTCTCTCCGTTCTTGGTGGCGGTGATGGTGTAGGTGCCGCTTTCCGTCACGGTGAAGTCCACCGTCCCCGTTGCAGATGCCGTTTTGCTCTGCGTCTTGCTTCCCTTGGTGCAGGTGACGGTGGAGCCGCTGTCAATGCTCACGCGGATGGTCGCTGTGAAGTAGGATAGCGTCGCCGTGTACTGCTGCACCACGGAGACCGTCACCGTATCCGTGGCAGTCTGCCCGTTCTTGGTGGCCTTGATGGCGTATGTTCCGTAGTCCTCCACATCAAACGTCCATTTTCCGCCGCTCTCCGTTGCGGTGTATACCTTGGTTCCCAGCGTGGCCGTCACCGTGGAGCCGGTGGGCGCGGTCACAACGATCTGCGCCGTCATGCCTACCTGCGGCAGACTGTCCGCGCTGAGCTTGCCGTCTGCCCCCAGCGTCGGGATGCCGTTCGGCACGTTGATGGGGAGCTGATCGGTGTCCATCTTCCCGTCCGCGCCGAGACCTGCCACGCCGCCCGGCGTATTGACAGGGAGCTGGCCGGTGCCAACCTTGCCGTCCGTTCCGATGCCCGCAACGCCGCCCGGCGTATTGATGGGGAGCTGGCCGGTGCCAACCTTGCCGTCCTCTCCCAGTCCGGCCACTCCGCCCGGTGTGTTGACAGGGAGCTGGCTGACCGGCACCTTTCCGTCTGTCCCCAGCCCCGCCTTTTTGGCAAGAGCCGCCGCCACCGCACCGCTGGTCAGCAGCTTGTCGCTGTTCTCCGTCGGCACCGTGTCGAACTTCTGTGCCGTAACGCCGCCCTTTCCGTCGCCTCTCAGGATACCGCTGGCGGTGATCTTGTCCTGCTTGTCCGTAATGGCCTGACGGATACCCTCGTGCGCGTTTTCATCCTCGTTGTGTGCCTTGATGGCAGCCGCCATGCTTTCCGCTGTCACCAGCGCCGAAGCGTCGATGGTCACATGCAGCGTCCCGCCGCTGCCCGTAAACTCCAGCAGCCCGTAGAACGTGTACACATAGTCCGGCACGTCCGTCTTGCTGGGGATTTCCACGCCCGCGTCCGTGTCCGTCTGAAATAGTGCGATCAGCCTTGCCGCGCCGCTGTCCAGCTTTGCCCAGATGCCGAGCTGGTTCAGGGGGTATCCCGTCGCCAGTGGTGTCACTTGCAGTTGCAGCTTTTGTCCCTGCGCCGTTGTTTTGTTGGACAGGATGCTGACCGTCTGCTTTTCACTCACAAGCGCCGTCTGCGCCAGCATCGCCGCCTCGCTCACGCGGCCTGTTCCCGCCGCCGCGCGGGTGATGGTCAGCGTCTTTCCCGCTGTCCATTGTGCCAGCAGCTCACTGCCGCTGTTGGTGATAACGCCTTTCCATGCCACTTTTCGTTTCCTCCTGACTTAGAATTTCGATGCGCTGCCGAAGTCAACCACCGCCGCGCCAGCCATAGCCGCGATGCCGTAGGCCGTTGCGGTGCCGCCCGCATCGTAATATTCCACTTCCTCCAGATGTGCGCTGAACCGCTTGGCAGCGGCGAGCCGACGTTCGATCTCCGCGATGGTCATGGCGGCGAACTTCTGCCGCTCCTCCACGGTGGTGATGTTTACCCGCAGTCTGAACTTTCCGTGGGTGCCGCCGTACTCAAACCATTCCTCCAGCTTTGTTCCCGGATAGATCGCGTCGGCCTGCGTTCTTGCAGCTCCCGCAGTTCCCATTGTTCGCCGGATGTTCAGCGCCGTCTTAACGATGCGCCGCTTCTGCTCGATGTCGTACCCTGTGTCGTACCAGTCGATCTTCCAGTTCACGGCCAGCGCGTCCAGCACCTCCTCGGCCACGGTGTCGATGGCGGTGTATATCTGACTTCCCGCGATATAGCCCATCGTCTTTTGGTGCAGCTCCAGCATCGCCATGGATAGGGCCTTTACCCACGGCTGTTCTCCCAGAATGCGCGGCAAGCCGTCGGCGATTTGGGCATTTTTCAGGCTCTTAATCATCCTCCAGCCCTCCATAGGTGGCGGTGGCCCCCGTGCATTTCGGCAGCTCCGTGGTGTCGATCACGGTGTCTACGGGGGCGGTCAGCGTTACCCGCTTGGCCCCCGCTTCCCGCAGCCGGGCGATCAGCTCCGTCGGGTTGATGTCTCGCCCCAACTTTCTTTGCCATGTCTGGAAGTCCGCCACCGCCGCCGCGATGCGGCTTTGTATCTCACTCACGCTTCGCTGGTCGCTTTCCGCGATCCAGTATTTCACGGTGATGGCGTATTCCACCTCGTCCGGGGCCAGCGCCGTCACCTTGTCGCACAGCGGGCGGATGGTCTCGTCGTCCAGATAGGCCGCCATGGCCGTCAGCTCCGTGCTGTTGGGGACGCGCAATCCGTTCTCGTCCTCGATCACGAAGTAGATATTTACCTCGTCCGGCAGCGGGCTGACGATGCGCACATCGGCTACATCGCCCCGCCACTCCCGCGCGTAGTATTCATAGGCATCGCGCGGCCCGGCGCAGCTATACACGCTGGGGGCGAGGTAGATGCGCCGTGTCAGGCTGTCGTCGTCCTCTGCGTCCAGTCCGCCGGTGCTTGGCGTGGTGTTGCTCACGCTGGCAACATAGGCGATGGGGTCAACCAGTATCTTGATGCCGCCGGACAGAATGCCGTTGCTATCCGCTCCGGCCTCCTCCGCCTGCACCATCACGTCGGTGTAGGTCTCTCCCGCCGCTATCTCGCCGTATTCCACGGTGTTGAAGTATTTCCCGTCCTCGCTCTTGACCCGCGTTCCCGTCGGAATGGCCGTCGCGCCGCTTTGCGCTTCCGAAAGCGTAAATCGCACCGTCGCCGTGGCCCGGTTTGCCTCCTTGCGCGTCAGCCCCACAAGAGCGGCCAGCGCATCCAGCGCGTCTCCGGTACTGGTTTTCAGCATTTCCATCCGTCCCTTTGCGTCGGCGTACTGCATCGTCTGATACTCCATCGCGCAAAAGGCTTTCATCAGCAGGTTCAGCGGGTCGGCCTCGCCGATCTCCGGCTCCTTTCCTGTGGCCTCCCGGTAATACTTGGTGTACAGCTCGCGGAGCTGTTCTTCCGTCTCCTGCAAAGTCATGCTTTCGATGAAACTCAGCTCCGGGCAGTTTGCCAATTCAGCGATATTAGACAAGCTCGATCACCACCTTTGGTATCATATTTCCGTCCTGCGATTTTCCCGCAGTCCATTCCACACGGACGACACGCGCCCGTGGCTCATACTGTTCTGTCTTGCGCACATACTCCGCCGCCAGCAGGACTTGCGCATTTTCCTGCGGGCAGTCGATAATCGTCCCGTCGATGCCGAACTCCCGGTCAAGCGCCTGCTCTCCGGCCCTCGTGGCGTAAAGCACCTGCAAATTGCGGTACACCTCCGCCGCCGTACTGTCGTTTGCGCTCCCCGGCAGTATCTCGATCACCGCGTTTTCCGTTGATAACATGGCTGCCTCCTTACAGGTATTCCTCGATGGTCAGGCTCACCTTGCACTCCACCATCGCGCCGCCGTGCAGCACCGCGCCCCACTCGTCGCTGATGTCCGTGATCTTGAACGGATACGGCGATACCGGCGAGCCGCCCACGATGAACCAGTCCGCCGCGTTGGTCTCCGCCATGCGCTGAAAATGCCGCAGAACACTTCGCGGGTTTACCCCGTCCTGCGCCCGCAGCAAAAGATCGAACTGGTATTTCCGCAGCTTCGGGGCAATCCACTGGCTCCGCGCCCGTGCGCCTGTCCGGTTGTGGGTCGCCCAATCGCTGCCCCCTTGGCCTTTCAGCCCGCTCGGTGTCAGGATGCGTCGGTCGCTCACCGTGAACGTCATGCCCATGTAGCTTCCCAATGCCACTTTTCGCCCCTCCTTACTTATCCGGCTTTCCCACCGCGCCGCTCATGTGCGTGTGGTTTACAAGGCTCACGCCGTTGATGGTGATGTCTCCGCTCGCCGCCGTGGCGTTGATCTCCGGGGCTGTCAGGCTGATTTTGGTGGGGCTTCCGATCTCCACATCCCCGGCCTCCGTCACCTTTACAGTTGCGCCGTTTATGGTGATCTCCGCGTCGCCGCCCTCTACCTCGATCTTTGCGCCTTTTTTTGCGGCGAATGTGTACTTGCCTCCCGCCGTCACACTCAAAGCGCCTGCTGCCTCGATGCTCACAAAGGTTCCTGCCTCGATGCTCACCGTTGTCCCCGCCACGATGCCAACGCCGGTTTTGGCGTTCAGGCTCATGCTGGCGGCGCTGCTCTTGGCTTGAAACTGCCCGCCCGCCACAAGGCTGATTGCGCCTTTCGCCTCGTCGTATATCTCGCCGTTGCAGTTGCGCCCCGTCCGTCGGTTCACATACTGGGTGTAAACGCCGGTGTTCTCGTCGTAGCGCTCATAAGCCAGCCCCTTTCGTTCGGCGTACTCCTTTCGGAACAGGCCCTTGTAGCCCTCCGCCGGGGTGTTGGTCTTGTTCCACACCGTTCCGGTGGTGGTTCCCGCTGCAGCTCCGTTGCTGTTGTGGCTCACGCTCACCACCTGCCCGATGCTGGGCATCTTGTACTCGCCGTTGCTGATGGCGTTGATCTGGCGGGTCACGCTCTTCCCCCGGTCAAAGTAGGTCACCTCATAGGTTCCCGCCTTATAGTCGATGGCGCTCACGCGCCCGGTTCGGTTTGTCCCCGCCATTACTTTTTCGCCTCCTTGCTGGCGATGCAGTAGCTCGCAGGCACCCAGCCCGTCACGTTCTGGCCGACGGGTAGCTTGCCGCACCGCGCCGCGCTGTTGGTCACGCGGTAGCGCCCGTTGATCAGGATGCCGTCGTACAGCCAGTAGGTGCCGGTCTTGGTTCCCGCCTTGTTCTTTGCCGTGCTGGAAACATACAGCGGAGCCTTGTTCAGTGTGATCGCCTGTCCCGCCTCGCCGCCTGCCGCCGCGCTGGCCGCGCCCGCCGCCGGACTGGTGGTGGCGTAGGTGCTGTCATAGCTCACGCCGCTGTCCGCCGTCTTTTCGTGATACACGATCTTGCCGCCCACGTCCCACGAATGGAACGCCGGGCCGATGCCGCTGCACTCAAAGTCGGTGGTCAGTCCGTTGCTGGAAACCTTGTGCGTCACCTTGTCCACAAAGTATTTTCCGTTCAGATTTCCAAAGCCTGTCAGCGCGATGCAGTTTCCCGCGCTTACCCTCCAGTCTCCGTCCACGCCGAAGCGCAGCTTCACCGTCCCGTGGTTGGCGCTGTTCAGCTCCGCGCAGAGCTGGACGCTGGCATCGTATACACTGGTAGCCCGGCGGTTCACGCTCTTGGTGTGCGAGCCGCCGCCCACGCTGCACTCGATGTCAATGTCCTTGTCCGCGTCCGTGTAATTGAAGTACCCGCCGGTATAGGTGCCGGACAGGGTGGCGGTGTAGCCGAAGCTCCCCGGCCTGATCTGCGAGCGGTCAAAGGTGCGCACGGCCCGCTTTGCCTTGTACTTCTCCCGGTCATACACCCACAGCCGCCGGGCGTACACTTTCAGGATAAGTCCGTAGTTTTTGCACAGGCCGTTGTAGTAGCTGCTGTCCGTGCCGTCCTGCTCGTCGCACTCGATGTCGTAGTCGTCGGCATCGTAGGTGAACGCAAGGCCGTACCGCGCGGCGATCTTTGCGCCGATACGCTTGATGCTGGTGTTCTTCCAGATCACGTCCCGCTCCAGCTCCGAAAAGTCGCTGCCGCTGGGCTTGCTCACGCCGCCCACCTGTAAGGTCGTCGGCGCGTCCGAAAAGCTCACATCGTCCAGCACGAACAGTCCGCACTCCATGATGCTCCGCTGGCCCTGCCGTTCCCAGTTGTAGCCGAGAATACGCGCTCGCAGCGTCGCGCCCTTTTCCGGCATCCAGCCCAGCAGCCATTTCTTGTCCTGCGCGTTGATGGTGATGTCGATGCTGTCGCTGTTGTCCGCCGCGCTGTCGGTGTAGGTCAGGCTCTCGATGTCTCCGCCCACCTGCCCGGCAAAGGGATAACTGTTGTAGCGCACATCCAGCGCCAGCCGTCTTGTCTTAATCATAGCTCGCCTCGTATTTCCACGGCGGCAGCAGTCCGTCCCGCTCCTCCTCCAGTGCCGGGGTGTTCAGCTCCACCCCGGCGTTGAAGATAAACGTGTCGATCTCCTGCGGATTAGCTGCCATCAGCACGTCGGCGCGGTACTCGTTGCCGTATACCTCCTTGGCGATCACATCCCATGTGTCGCCGCTCTTGGTCGTGTACATCGCGTTTCCTCCCGTCAGTATGCCGTGCGGGCCTGTCTGCGCTGCATCTGGAGATACCACGCTTCAAACCGTGCCTGCGCCTCGGCCAGAGCTTCCTCCACCATGCTGCGGTCGGCGCTGCCCTGAATGTTGATCACCGGTGCAAAGGTCATGCCGCCTCCGCCGCCGGAGCCGCCGCCGTCGATGTCCGCCAGCTCCACCGGCTTCACGCCCAGCATTTGCCCGGCCTTTGCCCAGATGTCCAGATTGTCCCGTCGGGCCGCCCGCTGGAAGCTGATCACCGCCTCCGTCCCGGCCTCGCCCGCGATGCTTGCGCCGTTGGTAAAGCCGCCTCGCGCAAGCATGGGGATTTCCGGGATGTTGATGGAGAACGACTTGCCGCCCAGCAGCGGCACCCAGTCCGGGATGGTGATGCCGAGACTGTTGATGCCTGCGATGGCCTTGTTGATCAGGGCGATCACCGCGTTGATAGGTGTCTTGAACAGAGCGCCCAGCGTATCGAAGATGCCAACGAAGATGGATTTCACACCCTCCCAAGCCATACGCCAGTTGCCGGAGAACACGCCGGTGATGAAGTTGATCACGCCCTCAAAAATGGTCTTGACCCCGTTGATCGCGCTGCTGATGCCCTCGGCAAAGACACCGATGGCGGCCAGCACCGCCGGAACCACTACCTGACCGATGTGCAGCAGCACCGTGATCACCGTCTGAATGATTGGCATAAGGAACTGAATGGCCTCGCCGATGATCTGTGCCACCGTCATGACCACGGAACCCACGCCGCTGATGATGGAGGCGATGGACGGAGCCGCCGCTGTGATCGTTTGCAAAATGACCGGCACCACCGTCTGCGTGATAAAGCTGAATATGCTTTCGATGATAGGCCGCACCGTCGTCTGCGAAAAGGTCACGAGCTGTCCGATCACGCCCATCACCGATTGCAGGATGGTGGTAATGCCGCCAAACGCCGCGCCCGCGTCCTCGCCGAATAGATTGGTGATGCTCTCTTGCAGCGGTTGCAGTGCCTTGGCTACGCCGCCGTCCTCGAACAGTCCCAGCAGCGCGTTCTTAAACACCGTGAACTTTTCCAGCCCCGTGTCGCCGAACACCCGCTGTACGATTTTGTCCAGCCCGCCGAACTTGTCCGTCAGGATGCTCACCACAGCGATGATGCTGGAGATCACACCCACAATAGGCAGCGCCCCGGACAGCAGACCGCCGAGGCCGCCCGCAATAGGGCCATAGATGCTCCCCAGCAGACCGGCCCCGCCGCTGAATATGCTCCCGACAGCTTTTCCGGCACCGGAGTTTGCGATGCCGCTTACCACGCCGCCAGCTTTCCCCAGCAAGCCGGAAAGGCCCTGCTGGAAGATGCTGCCCTGAATGGTAGCCGCTGCTCCGATGCCTGCGATGCCCTGCCGCAGCGGCATGGTCAGCTTACCCAGCGCACCGCCCGCCTTGCCCATAAGGCCGCCCGCGAATTGTCCGGCCTTGCTGTTGGCGAACAGCCCGCCGAGATTGCCGAGGGACGAGCCGATGCCGCCCAGCCATTGCGCGGTCTTGCTGTTTCCGATTGCGCCCCGCAGGACGCTCCCCGCGCTTTGGTAGCCGGACAACAGCCCCGGCGTTCCCGCCGCCGCGCTCAAAAGTCCTGTGGTTCCCTTGATGCCGTTTCCACCGATCAGACTGGAGATTGCCGCCCCCAGCGTCGTGCGGAAGCCGTTGCTTCCCGATGCGCCCCGGAACGCAGAGAAAAGCCCCGCGCCCGCCGCGCCCGCGCTCTGGCCGCTCTTGAACAGGCCCGCAAGTCCGCCCTTTCCGCCGGAGAAAATAGCCTCCGCCGCCGGGGCGAACTTCATGCCAACAAACGCCGCCGCCATGCCGCCCAGCACACGCACCACCTGTTCGCCGTTGTTGATCAGGTAGTCAAGTCCCTTTTGGATGTACGGCAGCGCCGTGTCCATAGCGCTTCCCAGCTTCTCCACGCCCCGGCTCGCCAGCGTTCCCAAGCTCTCTGCAAGCTGCGTCAGCTCCGGCATATTCTTTCGGATGCTGTTCAGAAAGTCGATCATGGAGAGATTGAACTGCTTTTTCGCCGGGAGGAACGCATCGCCGATCTCGATTTTCAGCGCCGTCTTGGTGCTTTTCAGCATGGTCTCGATGGCCTCCGGGGTCTGCGATTTGATGTTAAACTCCCGCTCCATGCTTCCCGTGTACAGACTTGGGTCGCTCACCATTTCCAGCGCCTTTCTGTACACATCGAGATTGTTGACGATCTTTGCGCCGCCCTCAATGGCCCATTGGCCGAACAGGGTGGACAGCGCCGCTACCTGTCGCTCCTGCGGCAGATCGTTGATGGCCTTGAAGATAGTATCCAGCGTTCCTACGCTGTCCTCCTGCATGGCCTTGGCGACCCACTCCGCGCTCATGCCCAGCTCCTCGAACTGTTCTTTCTGGGCTTTCGTCGCACTTGCGCCCTTGCTCAAATTCACGATCATGCGCTTGATGCTGGTGCCGACGCGATCAGTCGATACGCCCGTTGCCAGCATGGCATCCGCCAGCGCCGCCGTTGTGGCCGCGCTCACGCCGCCCACTTGGCCGAGGCTTGCCGCCGAATTGACCGCCTCCGCGATCTCCGCCGCCGTGGTCGCGCTGTTTGCGCCCAGATAATTGATCTGGTCAAAGAGCACCATGACCTCCTCGTGGGTCATTTTTAGCGATTGCTCCCACTTGGCAGCCCAGTTGCCCGCCTGATCGGCGCTGATGTCCATGGCCGCGCCGGTCATGGCAATGTCCCGCAGGAAGCCGGTAACATTGCCGGAAGCATCGACCTTGATCAAATCCTCCATGGCTTTGCCGGACTGTCCCGCCGCAGCGGCGAGGCGTGTCAAATCTTCCTGCGTATAGGGGATTTGTGTGCTTAAATCCTTGATCGCGTCCTTCATGGCTTCGTAGTTCTGCGCGTAGGTCTTGCCGTTATCCGCCACCTTGTCACTGATCTTTCCGGTAGCATCTGCCAGACCGTCCACATACTTGACCACATCCGCCATGTAGTTTTCAAACTTCGCCGCTTCCTTGGTGCAGCTTGCGATGGTTGCCACAGTCGCCGTTGCCAGCGTCCCCATGGCCGCAAGTCCCGCCGTTCCGATGGAGCTGATGCTGCGGGCAAAGCTGCTGATCTGGCTCTGGCTCCCGTTCAGCGCCGCCATCAGGCTTTTGTCCATCTTACCGGCGATCTTGATGCTTAACTCTAATGTTTTATTGTTCGCCATTCCTCCGCCACCTCGCTATTCAGCTCAATAAAGTCCCGGACAGGCATTTTCAGATAGAAGTCCACGCCCGTCCGTGTCACCGAGGACAGCCGGATAGCCGCTTTCCGCAGGGCCTTGGCTCCGCCCTTTATCCGAAAAAATCCGCGTCGTTCACCGCGTTTTTCAGTTTCAGCAGCTCATACAGGGGCAGCGTGGTAAAGAACTCCTCCGGGATTCCCGTTGCCATGGCGGCGATCACGCAGGAGTACAGATAGTTGGTGCTGTTCTCCGTCACCACAAAGCCCTCGCGGGCCATGCGGTTCTCCGCCTCGCTCTCATTCAGCGTGTTCAGGTCTGCCACGCCGTTCAGGTCGATGTCCCGGTACTCCTTGCCCTTGTAATGGCGCGGCTTCTCCAGATGCATCACATGGTTTTCCGTTCTGCTCTCCACGTTCAGGTGTCTGCGCACCGCACCTGCCACGCGCTTGAAAGCGCCGCGAGGCATCAGCTTGAAAAACTCAATGGGCATTCCGGTGGCCTTGACCGCCATGGCGCGGGCAAATGCCGTCGTGGTCTCGCACAGCACCGAGGCCGCCGCCTCGCCCTCGCCGAAAAGCTGCCGCTGCACGTCGATAGCGTCCTGCACAGTCAGCTTCTCCAGCCCCGTCAGGTCGATCTCTCCGTACTCCTTGCCCTCGAACCCGTAGGGCCTTGCCAGCTCCACGATGTTCTCGCTCTTTTTTGCCCCCTCGTTTGCGGTCTCTGCCGCCGTGATCTTGTCCTCTGCCATTGGTTGTCGCTCCTTTCAGCATTGTTTTTTGTGTGAAAACACGGCCCGCCCCCGTTTGCGCAGGGACAGGCCGTATTGTTTTGCGCCCGTTAGATCAGGCTGTTCACGCCCGCCAGCATATCCGTGCCGTTGACCTTGTAGATGCCGTTGAGCTTGTCAACCTCCAAGAGCTGCTGGCCGTCCACCTCGATCATCAGGTAGGTCAGCTCCAGCGTCACGGTGGCCTCCATGGCCTCGCCCTTTTCCACCTTGCCGGGGTTGAACTTCTTCACGCGCCCGATCTCCACCACGCGCAGGCCCTTGAAGTTGTAGCCGCCCTGCTTGTCGTAGACCTGCTGCGAGGCTCGCAGCGTCAGGTTCACCGTGGACAGGGGAGAGAGCATATCCATGGCGGAGCTGTAGAGCGTGTTGAACTGGATTTCCTGCTCCATGCTCTCAAACTGGCCGATGGTGGGGCTGTCCAGCTCGCCGTTCACGCCCACACCGGAAACGGTGCTGGTTTTCATGTTGACCTCCGGCAGCGTCACCGACGCGGCCACGCCGATCATTTTCGTGCCGTCCAGATAGGCGTTATACTCGTTGATCTTCTCCGGGATATAGTTGTTGGAAATCATCTTCTTTTCCCTCCCTTATCAGTTCAGCGCAGCAGAAAGAGCGTCGGGGTCAAACTCGATGATGTCCTCGATGTCCTCCGCAGGGGTGAACGGGGTGATGTACTGGTGGAACGTGATCTTGCCGTCCAGCAGGTCAGCGGTGGTGTTCTCGTCCTCGTTGAACGTGATCTCATAGCGGGCGCACACGCCGCGAGCCACAAAGCCGTTGCCGCGCACGTTCTCGCTGTCCACAATGGCCTCGATCAGCCGCTTGTTGGCGGGGCTGTCCACTTTCTGGAAGTAGGTCAGGATAAACGTGTTGGCCGCCCACGTCAGGAAGCGGCGGACGCTGAACCAGCGGTCTTTCGGGTCGCTGATGCCGGGGTAGGCCGCCGTGTTGTTGCCCCACAGGCGGAAGCCGTTCATGTTCAGCCACGTCGCCACGCCGAAGCTGTTCACGGTGTTGGCCTGCTCCTGATCAAGCACCACCTCCGTGCCATCTTCAAGGCAGGCGGCAGAAACGGCGATGGTCTTGTTGCTGGGGCTGACGTTGGGTGTGTCGTCGTTCTGCGCGTCGGTGTAGGCCGTCAGCGCCGCCGCCAGTGCGCTGCCGCTGAACACCGTGTTGCCCACCTTGGCAAATGGCCACACCGCATAGGCGTTGGGGTCGCTCACCGCCTGCGCCTCCTTGGTGGTCTTTACGGCGGTGTACTTGGTCGCGCCGGTGTTGCTGCAGTCGATGTCCACAACGCACACCGCGCCGAACACGCTGTTGATGCTCTTGGTCTTTGCCTGCAAGGCTGCCGCCACCGTCGCGTCCTTGCTGAAACGCGGGGCCAGCAGGATGCCGGGTGTCATGGACAGCTTCGGGTAGACCTGACGTACCACCTCAAGGCCGGTCTCCTTGCCGGTGGAGTTGTCCACACCGCCCACGATGTCTGCCGCCGTCACCTTGCTGGGGTCGATCTTGTTGCCGGTCACGGTCAGGCTCGTTGCTTCCTTACCCGCTCCGGTGGAAAGCACCACGATATTCAGCGTACCGTCGTCGTTCCATGTGGTGGTGTAGTCCGTGCCTGCGGTCAGCGTATTGGAACCGCTCTTGACGGTCAGCCCCTCCAGCAGAACGCCCGTTTCCTCCAGCACCGCCACGCCGTCGTTCACCTGAATGGTGCCGCCGGTGATGGCGACCTTGTGCTTGGCCGGGTCAAGCACGTTGATCAGCACCATGGGCGCGATACCCACAACGCTGAAATTCGCGCTGATGCACTCGCAGAGGGTGTAGCTGGCGAAGTCAGGCAAATAGCCCACCGCCTCCACGGCCTCCTTATAGCTGTTCACCAGCAACGGCACGTTGACTGCCGCCGCCGGGTCTTTGAGCATATTCACCGGGGCGGTGCCTACGATCACCTGCAAGCCCGCCGTGCCGGTAATGGGCGCGACCATGCTGGTCGCAACCTCGCTCGTGTATACGCCGTGTTTGTATGCCATAGTCTTTCTTCCTCCTTACAGTTCGGATTTGATCTTGCCGTACAGAATGGCCTCCGCCGTTCCTGCGGTCTCCAGCCGCTTTCTCGTCTCGGCAAAGTGCTTCACGTCCACCACCAGCGCCCCGGCCTCCGGGTGAATGGCGATGAACGCCTCCAGCGCCTCCGGGATGCCGCCGCGAAACACCGTGTACTGCTTGGCAACGCCGCGCACCGTGGGGCCGCAGTAAACCCGCGTCACGTCTGCTTTCTCCCGCTCCGTGGCCGCAGTCTCGGCAGCAGTCTCCGCCTCCGGGATGGTCGCCTCGCTCACAGCGGCATCCGCCGCCAGCTTATCGCTTCTCTTACTCATACCAGCTCCTCCATTTCTGTGTCCTGTGTCATGGCCGGTGCGGTGCAGGTCAGCGAACACGCCCCGAAGTAGTACGGGTAGGTGTCGTCCTGCTGCATGGCCCACGCGATGGGCTTCAGCACAGTGAATGCCCCGCCGAAATACGGCTTGGTGCATAACCGTTGCACGATGTCCTCCTTGATGTTGGCAACATCCTGATAGCCATCTCGCTCCTTGCCCTCGTCGTAGGCGCACACGATCAGGCTGAACTCAACCGCCTGCGGCCCGTCGTCGTTCTTGATCTCGCCTCCGGTCATGCGCACAACGATGTACGGGGCCGCCGCCGCGTCCGTGTCCACATCCGCGTCATAGTCCTCCGGCACCGGCAAATCCTGCTTGAAGATTTTCAGCTCCTTGCGGCTCTGCTGGCCGTTGTACTTCTTTCCGGCGAAAAGCTCCTCCAGCGTTTCGATCAGCGCGTCTTGGCAGAGCTGGGGAGTTCGCCCGATGCCTGCGGCCCTCACTGCGTCCATATAGTTCTTCATGGCTTACTTCCTCCTCGCCGCTCGCGCCAGCACCCGCTCGGTCTGCTCCATCAGGCGGTCTTGCAGATACTCGGACACCTCCGGCTCCACCATCGGCCATACGGTAGAGTGCATCGCCGAGGCCGACGGGCTTCCCATTGTCACCAACTTTTCCACCTTGCCGTCCTTGTTTCGCCACCTTGGGCGGCCCCGCTCCGTGACCGTGTGGCTGGAGCTGGAGCCGATCTGTCGCTGCACCATGCCGATGTGTCCGCTCTTGAACTGCACGAGAAAGCCCTTGCTCATGTTGGCATTGCCTGTCAGCGCCGCCATGGACGAGGCTTTCAGAACACGGGCTTTCACATACTTTGGTGCGTGGTGCAAAACCTCGCGCCCGGTAAAGCGCTCCGTCGGCCTGTGCTGGAAATAACCGAGATCGTTGCGCATCTTTGCGATGTGCAGCTCTGCGCTCAAACTGGTGTTGCTGGCCTTTTTCCGTTGCACAAGGTCTTTCAGGTGCCGCCTGCCCGCCGCGTTCACGGCGTACCGCGCCTTTGCCTTTGCGATCATCAGCTTGCGGGCCTGCCGTGCCGTGGCGTTGATGGCTACCTTGGCCGCCGCCGGGGTCTTTTTCTTCAAATCGCCCAGCGCCGCCGCCACGGTGTCCAGCCCGTCCACTTCGATGGTCAGGTTCCCTGCGTCATAGGTTACTCTGCTCATTGCCGCGTCCTTTCCATGGAAATGCGGTACACGCCCGCCTCCTCCTCGCAGTTGAGGATGGTGTACGACCGCTGCCGGTTCGTCCCTTTGTCCAGAACAAGGTGCTTGCCCACTTTCGGCTTTGGCCCGTAGTCGCTCACGCGGATATACAGCACCGTGTAGGCCGTATACAGTCCCGTGTCGAAGTTCTGCTTGGCTCCCGCCTCCCAATGGGCGCTATGCTCTTTGAGCCGCTGATCGTCCACGATCACCAGCGCGTCCTTGCCGTCAACCGTGTGCCAGTCCGCGTGTTCGTCCTGCTCAAAGAAAGCCGCGTCGATGTCCGCTGCGGCGCAGTCCTTAAAAGTGAGCGGAGGGGCAGCCCCCTCCGCTCCGCTGTATTCCTGCTTTAGCTCGAACAGCGCCATGTCAGCACACGGTCGCCACCAGCCAGCTATCCACCTTGTCGGGGATGGGCAGCGGGTGCGCCTGCAGCTCCACCATGCGGCGGTCGGGATGATGCTCCACATAGCTGCGCAGGACGCGGCTGGTCTGGGAGGTCACCCACAGGCCGGATGCGTCCTCGATGTAGGTGCAGGCACCGTAGGCCATCATGTAGTTGGGTCTGGAGCTGATCAGGATGATCATGTTGTCCGGGATAAGAGGCTTGGTCTCCGGCGCGTCAGGGTTAGTCCAGTCGTCGTAGTAGACCTCGCCATAAACATACATGTCAAGGCTGGGGTCGTTCAGGTGGCCGAGGTACTTCACACCGTTGGGCAGGTCGCGGGGGGCGATCTCGCCGAGGTTCATGCGGCGGTTGTCCAGCATCTTCTGCACGTTGGCATCGGCAAAGAACTTTGCCTTGGCCGTCTTGCCCATGATGAGGGTGTCCACGTTGGCAAAGCCGCCGTGCAACACCGCGTCCGTCCAGTCGCCGAGGTTGCCGAGGATGTCAGCCTTGCTGCCGCCCCACTTGTTGTCGCCGGTCAGGGTTTTCTTGTTGGTCAGGCCGAAGTCGATGGTCTCGTTCACGCCCTCTCCCACAATGGGAATGGTGCCGGTCACGATGGCCTGCACCGCCATCCACTCCTCGCGGCGCGTGGTCGCGTCGTTCAGCGTGGCATACTCCTCCATGAGCTTCTGCGCGGCCCTCTGCGCAGGGGTCATGCCGCTGTACAGATCTTCGCCCGGCAGGCGGGTCATGAGCTGGTCAGCGGTGGTCACGTCATAGGGGTTGATCAGAGGGGGCTTGTAGCTCTCGGTCTGGTAGCCGTTGGCTTTCAGCACCTTTCCGCCCACGCGGGGATGGACAAAGGCCGCCATGCGGCGGTCGCCTTTCACAAGGTCGATGTCCACGCGCTCGGTAGCGAACGTCTTGACGTTGGTGAAAAAGGTGTCGCGGAAATAGGTGTGTACGGCAGGGGTCTGTCTCACCACCTCCGCCAGATAGCGGGGGGAGTAAATGTTCACTTCGTTAGCCATGTTCTTTCTTCCTCCTTACTTCAAGTAGATGCCGAGGTTGCGCAGAGGAACCTCCACGTCCGCAGCGGTGGCGTTGGCGGGCAGCACCAGCGCATCGGCGAAGAACTCGCCGGAGAGGTACACGATGCCGTCCTCGCCCGATGCGGCATCCTCTGCCAGAATACCGTACAGGCCCGTGGTGGTCACGGTATAGGGGGCGCTGCTGCCGCTCACGCTGATGGCGGCCAGCTTGCCGTCGCTATTGAGAACCACGGGAGCGCCGCGCTTCAAGGCGGCGGATGCCTCCTTGACTGCCGTAACGATCTCCGCATTACCTGCGATCAGGTAATCCGGCTGCGTGGAAAAGGTCTTTTTCGCCAAATCCATACTCATGTTCTTTCTCCTCCTTTACTGCTTCTTGCCCATGGACTTGATCGCGTCCATGAACTCGTCCTGCTTGCCTGCACCGCCGCCGTTGCCGCCGTCGTTCTTCACGCCGCCCATGCCGCTCTTGTCGGCGTCGCCCTTTGCGGCGTTGAGCCATGCGCTGCCGCTCTCCTTGGCAGCCTTCATCACGGCCACGGCGTACTCGCTGGCGCTCACCGGCTTGGTGAACTTGGCCTCGTTCGTCAGCGCCTCGCTGCCGGACAGAGCCATGTCCTCGATGTCGCGGATGCGCTGGCGCTCGTCGCTCGTCGCTTTGTTCGCCGCCGCCTCCTCGATTTCCTTGACCAGTGCGGGATAGGCCCCGCGCAGGTCGTCCACGGTCTTGATCTCGTTTGCCATGTTCGTTACCTCCTTATGGCAGTTGTTATTTACAGAGCAGGAGGCGGGAGCTGCCTTGCTGCTTTGTACAAAGTTGGGTGCCTTGTCGAAAGGCAGGTGTGTGTTGACGCTGTTGACGAACAGTAGCCCGTCCCGGTTTTCGATCACCGTGCCGTCCGCCTCGTCCGTCAGCTCGTCGATAAAGCCGTTTTCCTTGGCCTGCGCCGCCGTCCACCAGCTTGTCTCGTCCATCCATCCGGCCACCTCGTCCTTATCCCTGCCCGTCTTTTTCGCATACAGGCCCACGATGCTTTCCCGGATGGCGTTTATCGCCTCGATGTACTTCTGCAATTCCTCGGCGTTGTAGTAGCCGTGAGCGCCCATGCGCACCGGATGCACCATGTAGGTGCTGTCGTTGGCGGCGATCACCTTGCCGCAATGGCAGGCGACGATGGTTGCCGCGCTGGCGCACAGTCCGTCGATCTTCGCCGTCACTGCCGCCGGGTGCTGTTCAAGCTGGTTGCCGATGGCCTGCGCTGCGAACACGTCGCCGCCGCCGCTGTTGATGCGCACCGTGATCTCGTCCAGCGCTCCCAGACCGGCCAGCTCCTCCGCAAACTGCTTCGGGGTCACCTCGTCGCCCCACCAGCTCGTCTGCGAAATGTCGCCGTAAAGCAGCAGCTCCACCTTGTTTCCTGCCTGATTGCAGAATTTCCAGAATTTCTTGTTTTCGGGCATTTCTGTTTTCCTCCTATTCTCCCGCCGTCTGCGCTTTTCCGATCTCGTCCACCTCGCGCTTGCGCTTGGCCTCCGTCACGCGCAGTTTGATGTTGCGGTTGTAGTCCCCGCCGGTCATTTGCGCCGTCTCCTCCTGCGCCGTGCTGAAACCTGCCTCCACCCGCTTGATGGCGGCATCCACCTCCTGCACGGGGTTCAGGTTCGTCCGTGCCGGGCCGTTCCACGCGCAGGCCGTGTACGCCTTGCGCCGCGCCGGGTCGGTGAAAAAGCCCGGCGCGTGGATACGCCCACGGGCGACCGCCTCGGCAAACCATTCCTCATAGACCGGCTGGCAGAAATCGTCTGTAAACCAGTCCCGCTGCATACTACAGGTGCGCCAGAACTCGTTGAGTGCGCCGCGAGCTGCCGAATAGCTGGTGGTGAACTGCTTCATCATCACCTCCGGCGGTATCTCCAGCCCCGCGCCGATCAGGCGGATGGTGGCGTTGGTAAACTCGTCGTACCCGGTGTTCGGGTGCTTCGGGTCTGCAAACTGCACCTCCTCGCCGGGGTTCAGGTCGATAATGGCCCCCGGCCCCAGTTCGATGCTGCTTTGGTCGGCGCTGTCGATCAGCTCCTCCGCCGGTATCATTTCTCCGAACGGTCTGCCGTCCGACGGGTTTTGCGATTTCACAAACACCGTGAACATGGCGCTGATCACCGCCGCCGTGATCTCCGCGTCCGTGTAGCGTCCAAGCTGTTTCAGGCTCTCCAGCACAGGAGCCAGCAGGGGAACGCCCCGCCGCTGGCCGATGCGCTCCCGGCTCATGATGTGCAGCACGTTCCTCCGTCCGGTCGCCTCGCCGTAGGCTTCCACCCTCTGCCACGTCAGCCCCGCCGCGTCCACGGCGCTGTTGCTTCCCAGCGGGTGCCGGTTGCATATCCAGTATGCCGTCACCATACCGTCCGCGTCGGTCTCCACGCCCTGCACGATGCTTTCTACCTCATAGCCCTGCACGGTACAGGGCATCAGCCGGTCAAAGCCGTCCGGGCTGCATACCCGGTCTGCCTCGATCAGTCGCACACGCAGGTCATACGGTTGCCCGGCCTGATGTTTCATGGGCAGCAGGGCGATGGTGTCTCCGTTCATCAGGTAACTCAAAAAGGCAAGCTGCTGGAGCTGATAGAAGTTGTCCATTCGCTCCGCGTCGCATACCGGCGTGTCCGCCCACAGGGCGAACTCCCGCACGATCTGCGCTTGCAGCTTCTCCGCCGCCGCCTCGTCCAGTCCCAGATAGTCGCTGTCGAGCTGCGGCGCAGGCATCAATCCGCCTGCCACTACGTTCGTCCGCATGGTTTTCAGCGCTGCCGTGGCTGTCGGGATGCCCATGTAAGCGTCCCGGCTCCGCTGTCGTAGAACGTCGATGTTGTCCTCGATGTCCTCCTTGGCGCTGCCGCCGTGGTACATCCAGCCCCTCATGCTCTTTTTCGTCAGGTTGGCTCCGTAGTTGCCATACCCGCTGTTGATCACGCTCAGCGCGGCTCTCGCCGCCGCCCGTTTCGCCGCGTGGACGGGAGCCACGGTCATGATCGCCCGATCAAGGATATTCGGTTTCTCCATGCGCTCCCTCCTCATACGTCGCGAGCCACGGCGCGATAGGCGCGGTTCCGCCCGCCGTGCTTATCCTCTGCCTCTGCCTCGGCCAGCTTTCCGGCCCAGTATTCCATTTCCTCGCGCACCTGCTTCAAGTCGGCTCGCGTCAGCATACGGCTACCGATCTGATAGCTCTGGCCGGTGGCGATGGCCTCCTCCGCCGCCAGCCATGTATTCAGCTTCTTTTGGCACATTTCTTTCGTAAAGACTGCCAATTAAATCCCTCCTCGCCTCCGGCGGCCTGCCGGACGTTTTCTGATTGGCTTTGCGATCTCACCCTCCTGCAAAACGGGATTGGCGATCTCCAGCGCCGCCGTAGCGTAGTTGCGCAGGTCAAGCGGCTCGTTGCGCTTGTGCTTGCTGTCTTTCAGCTCCCACGCCACAACGCTTCTGCCCTTGCGCCAGCGCACCACCATTTTTTCGGCTGTCAGGCCGATAAAATACTGCTCGTCATAGCCTGCTTCCTCGTTGAGCGGGAAGTGACAGTAGTTCGGCCCCTTGGTCTCGTGCCGCAGTCGTTGATACAGCAGGGCCTTTCCCGCGTCCACGCCGATGATGAACAGCGGCGTTTTCACGCGGTTGTTGGTGGTGGGATTTCGGATATACGGCACGTCCGCACCGCCCTTGCCCTTGATCGACCATATCTTTCGCTCCCACCGTTCCGCCGTGAAGCGGTATACCTGATCTGTGTGGTGACCGCCGGTGTCGATGCAGGCGCTCATGATGTGCAGCGCCGTCCCGTCTTTTTTCTTGAAGCCCCCCAACAGGAAATTGTCGAGGTCTTGCCATACCTGCTCTTTCAGCATATCGCCGTATATCTTCTGATAGCGGATACCCCAGCTCTCCTTGCCAATGCCCCAGCCGACCACCTCCACCTCGAAGCGGTCGTCCTGCACGTCTACACCGGCTGTCAGCACCAGCACTCCCTCCGGTACGTCTGCGTCGTACAGCTCCCGCCGGTTCAGCAGCGCGGCATCCTCCACCTGCTCGCCCTGTTCCTCCCACGTTTCGCCCAGCTCCGTGTTTACCCAGACTTTCATGCCCTCCGGGTTTCCCTGATCGAGCTGTTCCTTTGCCACAAGGAACTTCTGCACGATCTCTTTCCATGAGCAGAACGTAGAGGCCAGCGTGTTCAGGTGAAAGCCCCGTGCCTCCGCGCCGGGGTTCTCCGGCACAAAGCGTCCGCGTTTGCTGGCCTGCTTCCACTGGTATTCTCCGTTCACCACGCCGCAGCGCTCACACTTGTACAGCACTTCGCCCTGTGGGTCGTCCTTGTCAAATACCACGTTGGCCCACACGAACGGCTGGTAATGCCCGCACTCCGGGCATGGCACATTCCATTCCTCCCGCGTGGACTGGTTGAACTCCGTCTCGATACGGCTCTGGCCCTTAATGACCGGCGTGGATACGATCACCGTCTTTTTGTCCCAAAAGGTTGTCTGTCGCTTCTGGGCCAAGGAAAGCGGGTCGCCCTCCGTTCCGGCGCTTGCCGGGTAGCGGTCAACCTCGTCTGCCAGCAGCACCTTGATAGGACGGCTGGCAAGGCCGGTCGCGCTGTTCGCGCCCACGATGGTGATGTGGCCGCCGGGGAAATTCTTCTTCATGATGGTGTTGCCGGAATAGCGGCTTTTCACGTCGATCTTGTCCCGCAGCTCCGGCGTGTCCCGTATCATGGGCGCAAGCCGGTCTTTGGAAAAGGTCTGCCCCATGTCCAACGTCGGCTGCATCACGAGGATGGGGGCCGGGGCGTAGTCCATGTAGTAGCCCAGCGGGTTCAGGATAAAAGCGTCTGTCTTGCCGATCTGCGCCGCGCTCATGATCACCACCTTGCGGATGTGCGGGTCGCCGATTGCGTCCATGATCTCCCGCTGATACGGGGCCTTGTCCGTGTGCCAGCGGCCCGGCTCCGCGCTGCTCTCCGCCGACAGCACCCGGTATCGGTCTGCCCACTCTGAAAGCGTCATGGCCGGGGGTGGTTTCAACGCCGCCGCGCACCGCGCCAGCAGCTCCAGCGTCGGCTTCGGCAGATCAATGAGCTTTCGCTTCTTCATTGCTCTGCTTCCCCTGCGGCCAGTAGCGCTCATATTCTTTTTTCACGCAGCGGGGGAACATACACAGCACCTTGTCCTCGCTGGTATGCACCCGCCACACGCACCCGCTACACGGGTGTTTCTTTTTCTGCTTCTCCATCGTCCTCACCGTCCTCCGCCGCAAAGGCTACCCGGTAATCGCTCATTTCCTCCAGAATTTCCTCGATGGCCCCTTTCAGCTCGTCGAAGATACCCGTCTGATTTCCGCCCATGGTGGACAGGGTGGGGGAGAGCTTGGCTGGCAGCGCCAGAAAGCGGCTGCGGATGTTTAGGAACATAGACTGGATGCCCCGCTCGATGTCCGCTGTGCGGTGTACCTCGCCCCGCCGCAGGTCGTTTTCCATTTCCGCCGCCTCGCGCTTGGCCCGCGTCAGCATCATGCGCTCGTTGGTCAGCGTCTCCTTGCCCGCGCCGCCGATGTAGGTGATGTACCGCGCCACCGTCGGCTGTAACTCATAAAGCCCCGGTCTGGCCTCCACGATCACGCCCTCGTCCCGAAGCTGGCGTACCCGCCGCTCCGTCAGACATAACCACTGGGCCACTACTTTGCTTGTGTAGAGTGTCATTCCATCCACCGCCCTTTCCCCAGACGAACCGCTGTGAAGATTGCCACAATCGCCGTGACCAGCATACCCAGCATTTCCAACTGCGTGACTGCCAGAAAGCAGCACACCGCTGTCCATCCAGCTATGACCACCGCCGTCGGCACAATCCCCCACGGATGCGGAACCGCCAACACTCCGCCCAGCAAAGCCGCTGCCAGCAACACGCCGCCCAGCAGGATTGTTAAAATGCTTTCCATTATGCCATCTCCTCTGCGTCCTCTCCATCCGTTTCCGGGTCTGGTACATCCACCGCGCCGGTGGCCCTCATGCGCAGCAGCTCCAGCTTTTCCCGCTCCAGCGTCATGCGTTTTTCGCTCTCCTCCAGAGCCCGCAGGCTGTCCGCGATCTTGGCGATGCGGCCCTGCACCTTGTATAGCGCCTCCTGCAATTTCAGCACACGGCTGAACGCGCTGTCCTTGCTGTACATTCCCATGCTCTGCAAGGCACCGTCCTGCTTGTCCTTACCGCGTCCGCCCGGCACTCTCATGTCCATCAGACTGTTGATGTACAGGCTGTCCTCCGGGGCTTTCTCATACTCCGCGATTTTGGCAAGTATCTTATGCTCCCGGAATTTCAGGATTTGCATTTCATGCTCCAGCGCGGCGCGGCTTCCCAGCGGCGTTTGCTGTACGATCTCCCGCTCCGCGTCCGAGAGCATATCAAAAAAGACGGTGCTGTACGCTCCGTCCTTTTCTGCGTTCTTATTTCCCGCCGGTGCGCCTGCGTGGCTTCCGGCAGCGTTTTTCTTTCCCGCACTGTTGCGGTTTCCCGGTTGACCGCCCCGCCGTTTCTTCGGCAGAGCTTCATCCCACCTGTCCGCCGCTTTCCAATTCCGCAGGGTTTGATAGCTCACGCCCTGCTCCTGCGCCAGCTCCCGCAGGCTTACTTCCTCGCCCGCCGCCTTGCGGGCGATGTATGCAGCCTTGGCGGTGTCGCGCTTCTCGCTCCGCTTCGGCATCCTCACACCTCCAGATAGTCGCGTGTCCCGCGCGGCCTATGAAAATACCCCGCGTAGGAACGCAGGGCTTCGACCGGCGCAGGACACGCCTATGGCAAAGCCCGCAGCGTTTCCGCCACAGGCTTTATTCCACGCTATGATATTATCACGAAAAACCTGCGGAAGTTGCTAATCCCGAAAAATTTTTTCGCTGGTTAGGAAACGCAGTTATACGATGCCATCCCCATGATCACCGTCAACAGTGTGTTATCGTGGTTTTGATCGTTCAAAACCTGTATCTGTACCATGTAGTCCCCGTACCCGCTGGCAGTCAGCAGCTCTTGCAGGCTGTCCGAGGCTTGCATGGTTGTGTATACGATTTTATCCCATGTCTCTTTCGCATCCTTGTCTCCGGTCTGCGCGAGCATAGCCGTCTGTGCCAAGCCCTTCTGCCACACGTTCAAGGTGTAAACGTACCCATCTTCGCTGATGGTGCAGTCGTCGCCAAAGCCGGAAAGCGCAGTCTTTAGTTTCTCCCGTAGCGCCTCCTCGCTGATCTTCTCAACGGTCTCCACAACAGGGGAGGTATATTCCATCGACACGGCGATATAGCTGTAGTCTCCGTCCTTTTTTACCGGCGTACCGCGCATGGCCTCGCCCGACGCGCCCACGATCTCCTGCACCTGTTGGCTCTGCTCCGCCGGGAGCATAATCACGCCAAAGCGGTATTGCCCTGTCAGCACCTCGCCGTCCTTTGTGAATGGTGCGGTCTGCGCTTTACCGTCTTGTACTGTGATGGTCTGCGTCTCCACATAGTCCTCGTGCCCGCCCGTCAGTTCGCCATTGTAGGAAAGCTCTGTGCTCAATTTCGACCCGTCCGGTAAGCTGGTCTGCACGGTAAATACCGGCTTCCCATCCTCACCGCCCACGGCAATATCCATGGTCACATCAATGTGCCGGATACCCGTATAGGCGTAATACTCAATGATGATCTTTGTATCCGGCTTCCATGAGTTGGCGCTGTTCCAGCTTGTGTTCGAGCCGATCTTCACCGAGATAACGCTGTCTGCGAGAAATTCCGTCGCCGTCTCCTGCGGCTTTTCCTGAATGTTGGTGAAGCCCGCTTCTGCCAGTTGGCTTTTGACAACCTCCAACTCCATGCCCTTGCACTTTCCGCTTTCAAATGGTGCGCTGATCTTGTCGCCTGTGTCCCCTCCGCCGCATCCGGCCAGCAACGCGCACAGCGCAACCACCGCCGCCGTCACCGCCAGTCGCCGCAGGCTCCACCTCCGCCTGTCTTTTTCCCTTGTCATTTTCTTTCATCCTTTCTCCGTTTTTGTGGTTTGAGCTTGTTCAAGCTGGTTTGAGCCGGGCGCATCGTCCCAGCCAGCTTACGCTATTCAAAAACAACTCCGCTGCGATACAGTCTGCCGCCTCACATTTGTGTGATGCGCTCGTGTCCGCATTCCGGCATATTGTAAATCTTTTCGTCTTTTTTCTCTGCTTTCTTATATTTTGTAAATCTTTATTACAAGATTATCCGTAAAAAATGGTATTGTCAAGCAGAATGGAGGGACGGCTTATGAAAATATATGATTACTCCGGGCGGGCAAATATCTCCGGTGACCGAATACATCAGGCACGGACGGCCCAGCGCCTTTCCCAAGATGCCCTTGCCGCCAAGATGCAGGTCTGCGGTGTTGGTCTGGGCAGGGAGGCCATCAGCCGCATCGAGACCGGCGACCGCTTCGTGACCGACTATGAGCTTGCCATCTTCGCCCGCGTCCTCGGCGTTTCCCTTGAATGGCTCACCGGCGATTTGGAACAGAAAGAATAATAGCGGAGCTGCCAACAGACTGTAGGCAGTTCCGCTTTTCTATTTCCCGGCGCGGCATCGTCGTCCCGCTCTCCCTCTGACCATTTTCGTGATGCCACGAAAATGATACCCGCCGTCAGATGCTCCACCGTTGCCGACCTCGGCGCAGTCCGCAGCCCCTTACGCACACGCGAGCGCCCGCCCGTTCCATATACAGCCTCCCACTTCTACAGCGCCGCCGTTCTCGCCGCAAGCCGCCGCATAGGCGGCTTCTTTTTTGCCCAAAACCGCCCCGTTTTCTTCCTCTGTCGCATTTTTGACCCCGCCAACTTTTCCCGCCCCGGTTCCCCGGAAGCGATTTTTTGACCCCTTACCTAAAAAAATTTTGGGCTTCCGAACCCGCAAAGGACGACTGCCGCGCCGCCAGTACCTCGCGCGGGCGCGTTTAGAATTTCGCGCGGGCCTGCGCGTCGTGGTATCTTCGCGGGCGCGGGCGTTTGGTATCTCCTGCGGCCTGCTGCCCTGTGGGGCTTGCGGATAGCTGGCCGCTCTGGCGGTGGATGGCTGGCGCTGCGCCTGTGCGCCTGCGCGGCATGGTATTCCTGCGCGGGCCTGCGCGTTTGGTATCTCCTGCGCCCGCCCGGCTGGCGGCGCTGGCGGATGGCTGGCCGTCCTGCCGACTGCCGGAGCTGTCCGCCGTCCTGCCGACCGTCTGCCCGCCGTGCCAACCGCCGCCCCCATCGGAGCCGCCCACCCCGACCGCCTGCCGCCGGTGGATGATCTGCCGCCGCGACCGCCTGCCGCGCCGGTCTGCCGATCTGCCGCCGGGCAGGCCGGAGCCGCCGCCGAGGGTATTTACCGCGCCCGGTATCGTCCCCGGATAAGCTAAGCTAATATGCCCCCTATAGTCCCCCAACCACAGCGATTTGCACAGAAAACGCCACGGAATTTTGTGCAAAAAAACTTCCCCACGTCCCCCCTAAAGGGGGACTGGGGAACGAAAACAGCCCTATTGACGGCGCAAAAATCCGCCGCTATCATGCAGGGCAAGCGGACGGCCACAGCGACCGCCGCCCAGCGAACCGCCGACCACGGCGACCAGAAAGGGGAGGTGAACATGACCACGCCGAACACAGGCGAATTGCTTGTACAGCAAGCGCAGGAGGCTGAACGGCTCCGGCTCTTGATACTCGCTGACGAGTGCAAGACCATCGAGGAGTTCCGCGAAAAGCTCCGCGAGCGGCTGAACAAGTAAAGCGCCGGGCCACCCCAGCAAGGCACGGCCCGACGCTACACACCCGGCACGGGCAGCGAGTTCGCCGCCGCCCGGCCACGGCTAAAGCATAGCACACCCGCCCGCAGAACGCAAGCCCAGCAGGGCAGGCCGAAAAAATTTCCCCCTACGGGGGAACACCCCGGCCCCGAAAAAAATTTCAAAAAAACGCTTGACAAAATACACGGTGCCGTGTTACATTCGAGCCACAGCAAACAACACGACACCGTGTACAGGCCGCCAAGGCCGGAAAGGAAAAACGCCATGACTAACAACGAGATCATTTTTGAGAACGTCCGCGCCAGCTTCACCCCCGCCCAGCTCGCCGAGCTGGTGAACGCCACCTACACCGCCGATCAGCTCGCCGCCCGTCGCGCCGCCGTCACGATCACCGTTGACGAGGGCAACGCGGACACCGCCGAGGACATCTTCATCGCCATGCTGGCCGCCGATCAGTTCCACACGTTCGCCGAGTGGAAGCGCATGGGCTACAGCGTGAAAAAGGGCGCAAAGTCCGCCATCACCTGCCAGCTCTGGAAGTACACCGACAAGCCCGGCAAGGCCGTCCGCGAGGCCGCCGAGGCCGCCGGGAAAGACGCGCCGGAGACCGACCCGCATTTCTACATGGCAAAGGCCCATTTGTTCCACGCCTTGCAGGTGGAGAAGTCCAAGCATTGACCCGGCGCAAGCGGATACTTTAGCAGGGCTGCACCGCACAAAGCAACCCAGCCCCAGAAGCAAAACCCAAAACAAAATCAGGAGGAACACAAGATGAAATTCACAGGACGCTACACCGCCGCCACCGCCAAGGCCCTGAAAGGCTCCCCGCGCCTCGTCTGCCAAGTCTCCGAGGACGGCACGATCTACGTATGCAACGGCTTTCTTCTCTGCACCATGAACGCGCCGGAGTACGCCGCCACCGTGCAGGGCTTCACCTGCTGCGAGCCGGGCAACTGGACGATTGACAAGGACGGCAAGCACGAGGACGACGCGCACAAGCTCGATCTCGTCAGACTGTACGCCGACACGCTGAAAACCAACGCCGACGCGCAGCCCCTCCAGCGCTCCCCGCTGACCGTGCAGACCCCCAAGGCCGCCGCCGTCTGCTACTACAACGCCGCCGCCGATTTCGCCGCGATCTACGACACAAAATTCATCGCCGCGCTGCACCCCGCCGCCCAGCTCCGCGCCGCGTCCGCGATCTCCGCCGCCGTCGCCTATTGCGACAATGAACCGTTCGCCGTGGTCATGCCCATTAAGGCCGAACCCGAAACCGTCCGCGCCGTTCGTGCCTTTTTCACCGAGGCCGACGGGAACAACGCCAAAACCGGCGAGGCCGACAAGCTCCGCGCCGAGCTGGCCCAGTCTCAGGAAGAAGCCGCCGCGCTGCGCGGCGATCTGTACCGGGCAGCGAACGAGATCACCGAACTGAAAAACAAGCTGGCCGAGCAGCACGAAACCAAGTCGGAACAGCCCGCCGCCGAGACCGTCGAACCCAAGACCGCCGCCGAGATCATCGCGGCCCGCTGGGCAGAGGTGGACGGCCTGACGGCCACCATCAAGGGCGCAGCCACCGCCGCGCCAGTGGTCTGGCTCTCCGGTGACACAAAGCCCCACGCAAAAGCCATCGAGGCCGACGGCGGCAAGTGGAGCGGCAAGAAGAACGCCTATTATTTCCGCGTCGCCTGACCCAAAACCCGCAAGGCCGACGGCATCCCGCCGCCGCTGGTGCAAGTCCAGCCGCCCCCCGCCGGGGCGGGCGCTCATGGGTAACACCTAAACCACAAAACGGAGGTACACAAAATGGCATGGCTTTACATCCCCGCCGAGACAGGCGAACGCATCGAAACCATCTGCAATCAGCACTACAACCCCGGACGCGGCGCGTGTGACTGCCCGCTCTGGCCCGCCTGCAGCTACTCAAACGATCTCACAAAATCCAACGCGGAGAACACCCGAATTTTTGAGCAGGGCATGGCCGCCGCTCTGGCCGCCCTCGACAACGAAAACAGGAGGTAACAACATGGCAACCATCGAACGCAAGATCAACGGCACCTTTGCCCCCGTCCCCGGCGGCTACGCCCAGCAGATCAACGAGCAGACAACACTTTTTGTCCCGGACTTCTCCGCCGCCCGCTACGACCCCAAAACCGGCGAGCTGTTCGGCTACGCCCCGGACTACGCCGCATTAGAGGCAGAAAAGGCCCCCGCCGTGCAGGCCGACAAACCCGGCGAATATGTCTACTGCTACGAAATGCAGCAGGCCCCCACGGGCTGTGACTTTGCCGCCGATCTTTCCTACTACGGCAAGCATTACTTTCTCCGCCCGCTCCGCGACGACCTGCCCCAGCTCCACGGGCGCGGCATCAGCTACGACGAGGAGCGCAATACCTACACCGTCACCACCCGCGCCTATGACAAGCTGAAAGAGCAATACCGCATCCGCTATGAAACCTGCCTCGACTGACCACAAAACCGGATACCTTGGAGCCGCCGCACCGGACAAAGCGACGGCACCCCATAATCGAAACCCCAAAACACAAAACGGAGGTACACACCATGTACGAACAGACAAGCATGATCTCCACGCCGCAGGCCGAAGCAAAGCCCGCCGCCCGCTACTACGAGATCAACGAGGACACGGCCCGCAACGCTCACTACTGCGTCCACATGAGCGACTACCAGCCCGGCAGCGCCACCAACGGCTACCGCGCCGCCGTGGACGAGGCCGCCGCGCTGGTGGAGGCGCGTAAATCCAAGGTCAGCCCCTACTACCACGACAAGCTCGACGCGCTGCTTGACCGCTACGCCCGCCGCCTTGCTCAATGGACGAACGACTACAACCGCAATCAGGCCAGCTATCCCAGCCAGTTCATTTCCGGCGCAGGCAATTACAACATGAAAAAGCACGAAAAGCAGATGTCCCGCGAGGACACCCTCTGGAAAGAGTACGACGAGATCAAGGCCATCTTGAACAAGATCGAGGCCGTCGGCACCGGCGCGGTAGACCTCGCCGACCCCCACGCCCGCGAAATGCTCACTGACCAGCTCCAAAAGCTGCAAGCCCAGCTTGACCGCAACAAGGCCATGAATGCCTATTATCGCAAGCACAAATCCTTTGTCGGCTTTCCCGGTCTGACCGCCGAGGCCGCCGCCAAGCTCACCGCCGACTTTGCCGACACCTGCCAGCGTTGCCCGTGGATTGATAAGCCTTGCCCCGACTACGAATTGACCAGCCTGCGCGGCAAGATCAAGCGCACACAAGCCCGCCTCGACGAGCTGGACAAGCGCACGGAGCAGGCCCAGCAGCCCGCCGACAACACAAAGTTCCCCGGCGGTGAGATCGTCCGCAACACCGAGGCTGACCGTCTCCAGATCATCTTTGACGAAAAGCCCGACGACGAGCAGCGCGAGGCCCTGAAACAAAACGGCTTCCGCTGGTCTCCCCGGTATGGCGCATGGCAGCGCCAGCTCACCCGTAACGCTGAGATCGCCGCCCGCCGCGCCCTCGGCCTGACGGAGTAACAAAACCGCCCAGCAAGTTTTCAGCAAGTTACCAGCAAGTTAAGCACCCGCCCCGGAGGTCACGAGGGCAGAAAGGACACGGCTATGGCCACGACCGCAGCCCCCACAAGATACACGCTCAACCACGATGGAACGCTGGAAAAATGGTACTTGGAACACGACTGTGGCGAGATCGTCTATCTCCGCAAGACCTCGCGCCCCAAGTGGAACTGTTGCATGAAAGAGTTTCCCGCTGCCGAAGTATTCCCCGACTACAAAACCGCCCGTGCGGCGCTTAAAGCCCGCGCCTCCGCCCAAATTGCCCCGTAGACTTTTACACGCCCGCGTGTTATAATGCGACAAAACAAAACCGAACAGGGAGGCAGACCATGAACGAAGTCCCCGAAGTGTTCCCCGCGTACCGCCTCGTCGCCGAATTTGCCGACGGCCAGCGCCTCACCTTTGACGGCCTCACCGAGCAGCAGGCACAAGACCGTATGGAGGCGGCGCAGGCCCAACACGGCGATATATGCTGGTATGACGGCGTGACCGATCAGCACTACGAAAACGGAAAATATTACAAGCTCACCCCGCAGCCGCCGGAGATCATCGTGATCGACCTGACAGACTGCCCCGACGAGCCGGAAAAGGAGGATTGACCATGCCCATACCCGAAAGCAAGCGCCGCAACAACGATATTTACAACGCCAAATGTGACCGCATCAGCGCCCGCCCCATTAAGCCCATCGGCAACGCCATCCGCGCCGCTGCCAAAGCCGCCGGGCAGAGCGTACAGGCGTATGTGCTGCAAGCCTGCGAAGAACGCATGAAGCGCGAGGGCCGACCGCTGGAGCTTGACAGCCCCGCCGACGAATAACACAAATCCGACTTGCTATCGTGCAGAACAAAACCCCGGCAGACCGTACCAAAACGGCCCGCCGGGGCATTTTTTCTTCTCTTGCTGCTGTACAGGTATCTGCACCGCCGCCGGAGCGCTTTTCGCCTCGCTCTCCGCACAAAAAGCCGCCTCATGCCCTCCACCAGCTTATCCACAAAATCCACGGTCTTTTCCTCCCATTCGCAAATTGTTTTTCCAGCGCCGCCCCGACGATCACGGAAACCCTTTCGCGCCACGCGCGAAGTCTTGAAAAACTTGTTCCTATAAGGCCGGTTTTCCTGTTCCGCCGCCGTGGTGTTCCGCCACAAGGTCAGTCGGCAAAACAGCCCTTGCTCAGCCCCGCCGGACAGTCCAAAATTTTTTGCCGCTTATTATGTACGTGCGCGCGACGCGCGACGGGCCAGCGCCTCCGCTTCCGGCAGCTCCTCCAGTACCTCGCCCAGCCGCTCCATGGCCCTTGTGTGCCAGTCGCGGGCCGTGCTGTCCGCCGTCCCAAGTCTCGCGCTGATCTTCGCCCAACTGTACCCACGCACATAACGCATCACAATGACCTCTTTGTACTTACCGTTCAGCGCGTCCAGACAGGCGCGAATACAGGCTTCATCCTCGGACAAAACCCGCTCCGTCTCCGCGATCTCTGCCAGTCGCTCGCTCACGCCGTTTTCCAGCGCCCGCAGTCCGCTTTCCTCCGTCGGCTTTCCCGGCGACGAACCGCGCGGCATCCCGTCACACGCCAGCCCCCGCAGTCCGTAATAATTGCCCTCCAATTCCGCCCGCTCCTGCCGCAGCAGGCGCAGCATCCCCGGAATTGCCTTGTAGTACAGGGCTATGTGCTTCACGCTGCCATACCGCATCCGTCGCCTCCTGTTCTTGGCTCCTCGCCAAACCTCCTTGCCCGTGGTGTCAATCCAGCGTTTTCCCGAAGATCGGCTCTTTCGCGTCGCTCTCGTCCACATCCACCGGCTCGCCGAGAATGTCCGTCATGCGCCGGGCCAGCATATTGTAGCCGAACCAGTCCCCGCCCTCGGCCCACTCGTTAAACTGCCGGAATACGTCCTCCGTGGCGCGGACGGTCTCATTCAGCCGCTCCACGCCAAAGCCGAGGGCCTGACGCGCCCCCAGCGCATAGCATTTCACTACGATCTCCGCCGCTTCCCGCCGTTCGCCCAGCAAGGCCCAATCCCGGTTGCTTTTCGGTGCTTTTGACGCAGGCAGCACGAATTTTTCCGTCAGCAGGCCCTCCAGCTCCTCGTTCAGCTTCTTTTTCGCCCGTTCCATGCCCACGCCGCGCTTGTTGACGGCAAACCGCTCCAACGCGCCGTTTGCGGCGGTGATCATGCGGTCAAGCCGGTCTTTCCCGATGCCGTAGCGGTCATGCAGCGCCACCATGAAGCACAGAGAGATCACATGGCCCGCCGCCTCCCGGTTTTTCTCCACCCGCTCGCTCTCCGGCGTTTTCCCCCGCAGATAGCGCGTCTGCGCTGTCCGTGCCGCATTGGTGCCAAAATGCGCCGGGATATGCTTATTTCTCCTCATGCTCTGCCTCCAGCTTCCCGCAGAACCGCCCGCACATGGGGCAGAACTCCGCGCACAGCACATTCAGCCCGCCGCCCCGCGCCGTGCTGTCCATCACAAGGCGGGGCCTGCCGTCCTCGCCGTATTCCAGCCAGAACGCCGTGCCGTCCACGGTCTCCAGCTTTTGGTGCCGCTGGCACAGGCCGCACACGGGCATTTCCTCCCGCTTCTGCTCTCTGTCCTCGAACCACGCCAGCTTTGCAAGAGCCACCTCGTAACCCCTGCTGGAATACACGCGCCCGTCTTTGTCGTAGTGCGTCAGCCGTTTTTCCCACATGATGATACCTCCTCCGCCAGCTTCCGCCAGCGTTTGATTTCTTCCTTGTCCTCCGCCGTGATGATCTCCGTGAATTTCCAGCCCGCCGGACGGGCGATCAGCTCCAGAAACACCCGCCGCCGCACAGGATAATCCCGCTGCATCCGCCGGACAAACTTGCTCTTGACCTCCACGATCTCCACCGTGCCGTCGGCATAGGTCAGCCGGAAATCCGCCGTGTACTGAACGCTCCGCAGCTTCACGCCGTTGTATTCCCCCGCCGGGAACAACAGAAAGCACGGGTGCGCTTCCCACTTCACGATCTCCCCGCGTCCTACTTTTGGCGCGACGGTGCCAACGTAGTATTCATACTCGCCCCGGCTGTCAAATTTCAGCCCGGACATGGCAGCGGCACGGGCCGCCGCCGTCACGGTGTCGCCCCGCTTTTTCCCGCGCCCGGCAAGCTGTGCCTCTGCCTGCGCCCGGTAACGCGGCGGCAGATCGGATAGTTCCAGCCGGTACGCCATTCACAGCACCTCTTCGTTCTTTTCTCTCTGCGTCGCTATCATGTCCGCGTAATGCAGCTCCAGCACAAGCGGCGTTCTTTCCATGGCGGCATTCAGCGCACGGCTCCCTCCACGGAAAGCATCGTCATACGCGCCCATGTGCCAGCGGATGGCAATGGCCTCGTCGTCCGTCAGCTCCATGTGCTTCATCACGAGATAGACAGACTTCTCCCCGTGTCCCATGGGCATCTGATCTTTCGCGGTGTAGTCGGGATATTCCCCGGCATAGTAGTTCGCCTTGCACACGTCATGCAGCAGCGCCACGATGGCCTGTGTCTGCGGCGAATACAGACCGCGCAGATTGAAATTCCCCAGCAGGGCATAATACACATTCAGGCTGTGCTTCACCAGCCCGCCGGGATAGGCCCCGTGAAACCGTGTGCTGGCCGGAGCCGTGAAGAAGTCCGTGCTTTTCAGCCACTCCAGCAACTTGTCCGCGCCCGGCCTCACCACCTGTGACAGAAAAATTTGCTCGAAGCGTTCGGCATCGTTCATTTTCATTTCCTCCTTGGTCGATATATATTTCCTCGCCCGTGCCAGCACTCGGCGCGGCGCAAGATCACAACGGTATGCCGCTGCCCGGCGTTGCTCACCTTGGTTTCCACGCGGTTGAGCGTGTAGCCGGGGTATTTCTGTTCCCAGAACGCAGCGTCGTCTATGTACACGGTGCTGGCCTCCTCCAGCTTTTTGCGGCTCCACTTGGTATCGTTGGGCGGCGGTGTCTTGGGCTTTTCCAGTCCACGGCTCTGCCGCCAGCTTCGGGCGCACCGTTTGTTCTTGTTGATATATTTTACAAGGCCCTCCACGCTTCCGTGGTCAACGGTGAGATATTCCCCTCGTGTTAGGCCAATGCTGTTTCCGTTCTTATCGCTCCATAGCTCCTCCAGCACGTCACGGGTCAGTCCCTCTGTGTGCTGGATGATCGCGTGGTGATGATGGCGGCCACAGATCGTCCCGTCTGCTATCACCGTTGTGTATTCCGTGGCGGCTACCCACTTTGGGCGCTCCACGCCGTTCTTGTCGCACCAGCGATACACCCGCTTGATGTAATTCGTCCAGTCCATATCCGCCCGCTTGGTGTCTCCCGGCGCTGGCAGATGATCGTCGTCATAGGTTCCCGTCCATGAGAAGTCGCCCTTTCCGAAGTTGGCGTTTACAAGCTGCACATGGTATCTCTTGGAGCGGTTGTCGTTGTAGGTCTGCTGGGCGAGGGTACAGGCTTCTTTCTTCTTTGCTCTCCGGCTCGCCTTGTGCTGCTTTGGTGTCACGGGGTACAGATCAACCTCCATGTACCCCGCCGTGGCGTAGTCCTTGCCGCAGATATGCTTTTGTTCCCGATAATACAGGCTCATGCGGCCACGCCTCCCTCGTTTTTGCGTGTATGCGCCGTCACCGGCTTGCATACGGGCCATTTCAACAGTCGTATGCCGTCAGGCACACCCCTGTTTCATGGCTTGTCCCTTAACTTACTGCTGGTATACCAGCCCATTGCGGCCCCTCGGCCGCAACAGAAATTCTCTCCGGCACCGCCGGAAACAGGTCTCGCTTCAACCGGCAAGGCCGCGCCGCTCTCACGGCGCGACCGCATCCGGTCGTCAGATTGTCGTTGTCTCCGTCAAGATCGGTGCGAGCATCTTTTCTCTCGCCGCCTCGTAGAAACTCTTGTCCACCTCGAACCCGTAGGCGCTGCGCCCCAGCTCGTAGGCGGCGCGTAATGTGGTGCCGCTCCCGGCCACCGGGTCGATCACCACGTCGCCGGGGTCTGTGAACACTTCGATCAGGCGTTTCAACACGCCCACCGGCTTTTGCGTGGGATGTATCTTCGGGTACTCCTTTCGGCTGTCCCGCTCCCAACGAAACCAGTCAAAAACCATGTGCTTTCCGCCGTCCTCTCCGACGTTGCGGAACTTCGGCAGCTTGTCCCGGTAGAGGACGACTGCAAATTCCGTCGCGCCCACGATCTTCATGTTGGCTTTTAATACCTGCGCGGAATAGTTCTTGCAGAAAAATAACGGATAGCTTTTTGCAAATCCGTACCGCTTTCCGTACTCGATCACGGTCTGCATCTGCTCAAAGGCGCAGAACACGATCATGGCCGGGGCCTGTCCCTTTTCCTTTGGCTCTTTCTTCAACAGCCTGTTGCAGAAGTGCATATACTCCGCGATCTTGAACGTACCGTCCGTGTGGAAAAAGCTCTGCTTTGCCAGCTTGCTTTCCCCGTTCTTGTTGTCGCCGCCCTGATACCACATGGGATTGCTGGCATAGGCATCCGCGCCGATGTTGTATGGGATGTCCGCGATTACAAGCTGGGCTTTCGGCACATTGTACCGCTTGAAATTCTGGAAATTATCGTGGTATAGCTCACATTTCATATCGTTTTCTCCCTGCGCCGCCGCATCCGGTAGCACAGCTTCCCGCACCTGCGGCAGACGATGTAATTTGTGTGATACTTCCCGCCGTGCCGGTCGCTCCGGCGGCGTGTGACCTCTATGTATTCCGTCTTGCACGGGCTGTGCAGTCCCAAGCGGCAAAGCAGCGGCTTCATCGTCCGTCACCTCTGATTTTCCGCTCAAACTGCTCGATTTCTCTCACGAGAAGCAAGCAGAGCCACGCCAGCACAACACCGTCAACCCTGCTTTCATGCACGATGCCCTCAAAGACGCATTCTGCGCCAATCCAGCACAGGCCGAGCATCACATACAGGAACAGAAACAGCAGCCCCTTTGCCGCCGCGTTCAGAATATGCTCTGTTGTTCTCCCGCTCATTCCGTCTCCTCGCTTTCCAGATGCAGCAGTTGTTGGAGCTGCTTCCAGATACGCAGCGTCCGCTTATCCGTCTTATTGATACACGCCTCGATCAACCGCAGGCGATACAAGATGTCCTCCCAGTCCTGTCGTTTCCCGATCTCGACCTGTCGTGCGAGCTTCGTATAAGCGGCTTTTCGCGCCTCCTCTGTTCTGTACCACACGCCCAGCTCTTTCCCGCCGGACAGGCCCAAGAACAGCCCATATTGCGCATCCCCGCCACCTCTCCTCGTTTCGATGTACGCAACCTGATCGGGTGGCACAAGATAGTAGCCCTCGAAGTCGATCATTCCGTACCCTCCATCAGAAACACCATCTTTTTCCCGACGTACTCGCACCAGTGCTTTTCAAGCTGTGCGCCGGGGCTGTCCTCCCAATCCGGCAAGAACGCCGCCGTGTCGGCGCTCTCCAGCATGGCAAAGCAGATGCGCATATAGTCCGCCTTTTTCAGTCCCTCCGGCGTGACCGCCGGAGAAATCACCGTCACACCGGCCCGCTCCTCCAGCTTCTTTGCCGCCTCCGCGAATTTCTCCCTGTAGTTCGGGTCTCCCGTGATCTTTCCGGCCAGATACACTTTCATTCCCGCTCGCCTCCCAACTTCGCCATCTGCTTCCGCTTCCAGTTTTCTGTGTACTGCTCCATGCTCCCGTTAAATCCCGTGCAGAGAAGCACATCATGCACCGTTTTTCCCTCGTGGGCGCAGTCAGAGCAGTTCAATCCGTTGTTGCACGGCGTTTCGCAGAATTGGCACATACAGTTGTCATTGTCGAACGGACACGGATTGACCGCTTCCACGATGATCTCCCGCCCGCAGCCGGGGCAGAAGTGCCAGCCGTTTTCCGTCGGCCCGTCCGCCTCGAAATTCTCGATGTACCCACACGCCCTGCACCGCCAAGCGTCATGCTCCCGGTCTACGCACTCATATACCGCGCTTTTCTCACTGAACCCCATCACTCCACCTCCGTTTTTTCTCGCTCGCACTGTTCCGAAATCCAGTTACGGACGCGGATGGCGCAGTTCAGGCAAAGCTGCCGCTCCTCGTCTTTCACTCCGTGCATAAACTTCACCACGCCGTAATGGTTAAAGTCCAGATTTACGCCGTCCACGTTATAGTCGATTTCTCGCTTGCACATATCACAGTAAACCTTTACCATCACTCCACCTCCGATATTCTTCCGGCTGCCATTTCCACATACGAGGGATTGATCTCACATCCTACGAAACCACGCCTCATACGTTTACATATCGGTTTCGGCAGTTCACATTGTTGCAGAAGCGCTCGCGCCCGATCTCCCGCAGGCGATGCCCACAATACTGGCAATAGTCGCCCTGCTGTCGCCGTGGTTCTTCCTCTGCGTGTGTCCCGCAGTATCTCATGCGGTTCATCAGACACAACACGGAGCCGGGCTGCACCACCGCCGCGCAAACACTTTTCGCTTTACAGTCGTAGCAATCCATCACTCCACCTCCGCCGCTCTCCTCGGCCTCCATTCATCATCCCTCACCTGAAACGCATCCCCCAACTGCACCGTCTCCGGGTAGTTGTGCTGTGTGGTCTGAATGGCGTATTTGTCGATCTCGGTTGCATAGTAGACTGTTATGTCCACGCCCAACTTGTCGAGCGCGATATGCCCGCAGCTCATGCCGTCGTACATGGAAAGCACTTCCACCGGCTCCTCCGTCAGCCCGGTAAAATGGTTCATAATATGGGCGATCACATCCACCGTCCAGCCGTTACCCAGCATTTTATACGCCTGTGTGTCACTGACGGGGAAAGCGTATGTGTCCGGCACGGTCTGGAGGCGCTTGCACTCCGTCACGGTCAGCTTGCGGATGATGTAGAGGCCGTCCCGCAGCTTGATGGGGTATTCCTTACCCTTGATGGTGATACGCCCGCCGCGAACCTCATAGACAGGAATTTGCTTTCCATCTGCCGTCTCAAAAATCAGTACAACACAACTGCTTGTTACCATGCTGCCGGTCGATAAGGTCGGCGCTTTCCCGGTGATTTCCGTGCGGTTATACGGATTAAACATTTCCGGGACATATCCTTTCCGATCAGCAAGAATGTCGATCGCTTTCAGAATAACCTTGTTGTTTTCCGCAGAAATCGGCACGGCATAAAGCCCTGTTTTCGCACCCACGCCTCCGCCGTTCCCACACAGGGTCACGCTTTTTCCGTCAGGGCTGTAAACGCGGTATTGCTGGCTGTCGAAGTCCTGCTTCTTTGCGTCGTTCTCGATGGTGCCGATGCGGATAGGCTCTGCAACTCCATTCCGTTGCCGTCTTGCGAACATATCTTCCGCTGTGGCACTATGGCTTGATGCTGTTAGTGCATAGCCTTTCTCGCGCCAGCAGATGCCTGTCTCCAGAATATCCCGCAGCAGAATACCCCTGTCCTCCGGCTGCTCCACAGGAACTTGGCTGTATGTACCGTCCGGCTCACGCTTACCGACCCAGTAGATCCTCTGGCGGTTCTGCGCCGACACCAGCGCAGAGTTGATCAGCACCGGCTCCACGCCCAGCTCCGCCGTGATTTGCGCCCGGATGGCGGGCGACATGGACTTGTTGTTCTCATACAGGAAATAGTCCGGCTGGTACTTGTCCCGCGCGATGCGGTAATTCAAAAACAACTCCCAGCCGATGCCGCTGGCTTCGGTTTCACGGTTCTTTGTCTGTGCGATAGACCAGCGCGTACATGGCGAGCCGCCGATCAAGATTTTCATTCCTCCGCCTCCTCGCGCAGCCAGTCCAGTGCGCACAGTTCACATGCCGTCATTCCGTCGCGTCCTTTTAGGTAGCACGTACTGTCACGATCATTGTTCTTGCAGTAGGCCGCGCCGTTGCTGCTCAGCATGAATTTTGCCAGTTCCTCGTCATTCATCTCTCGAACCCTGTCCGCGTTGGTAAAGACCACATCCGGGCAGTTCTGTTTCCGGGCATTTTTACAGGCTTTCCCGCCGTAGTTCAACAAGCAACCAGCAACCCGGCACCGATCACAGAGTTTCATTCCGCCGCCTCCTTATCCGTCATAGCACCCGCACGGAGCGCCGCAGATACACCCGCCGGGGCTGTCCGGGAACAACTGGTCAAAGGTCAACTGTGCCTCCTCGAACTCCTTGTTTGCCATGAACTCGTTGTAGTAGCTCTCCCATGACCAGTCGCGCCCAAGACCTTTTACATTCACATTTGTCTTGGCGCTCCCGTGTTCCAGCGCGATAGCCCGCTCAAAGAGATCGGGGTAGTTCTCCCACAGCGCTTGTATTTCTTTCTTCTTCATGGATGGGCAGAAAAAGCATGAACTTTTCCCCGGTCTCGGCAGTCCGGCCCGCTCGATCACGTGCACACATTCTTCGCGCGTCCATCCCCATTCGTAAAGCGGATAATGTTTTTCGTACTTTTTGTCCGCTTCGTCGATGGGTGCGGCGTGTTGGATGCGCCGCGTCTCCCCGGCATCGTAACCGACGTATTTGTGGACACGCTGGCCGCTGGCCCACACCTCTTTGCACGGTTGATAGTTGTTGCAGAACTTCTCCTGCGGCCCGATCTTGTGCTTTAGAGAACAACGCTTGAAACCGTATGCGATAGCTGGAAGCGTACCGTAGTTGATGCATTCCTGCTCCAGCGTCAATCTGTTTCCATTCTTGTCGTGGTACTCCACGGAGATAATCTTTGGGATGCCATGCTTCACCAGCCACTCATTGAACGTCTCCATGAACTCGTAGGTGTGCGGCTGCTCGCCTCCGGTGTCCGCAAACAAAATCAGATCAATAGGGATTTTGTGCAGATACATCCCGATAATCATGGCGGTGCTGTTTGTCCCGCCGCCAAAGGAAACAATATTCATTCCGCTTCCTCCCCGGCATCGCCGTCCCAGTCAATCGCCTGTCCGCATTGCCCGCAGAAGCGGCAGCGGTTTCCGTCCTCGTTGTGCATGTATTCACCGCTCCCGCAGGACGGGCAGGCCAGTACACCCGCGTCCCCGTCAGGGTATGGGCTTTCCGGTACACGCCGCCGCAGCGCCTCCACGCCCATCCGGCAAGCCTCGTTTATCGGTTCAAGGCTCTCATACGGCTCCCGGTGTTCCGGGTCGAGAATTTCCCGCGCTCTTGCGATTTCCATTTATTACATCCTTTCCGCTGCCGCTCGGAGGGCTTCAATGTCGATAGGAATACCGCGCCCACCCTCATAGTTGATAAACTCGACGACGCTTTCAATGTTCAGTGTGTTCATAGCCAACAGCGCCGCTTCCGTATCTCTGTTGCAACAGTCATTCCAGAGCATATACAGGCGCGCCCCCGTGATGCCTGCCCGTTGCATCCTTTGGAACCCCTGTTCAGCCTTAAACATATCCATGTCGTAGGCTTGCATCAGGAATTGCAGCGCACCCGGGTTGCCTGCGCAAATATCAAAAGTTACCATCATTCCTGCACACCCTCCATTCCGATCTGCCCTGCGTCCTCCGCGTCGTCCTCGGCCTCCTCGATAACCGCCTCCCGGCGCTCCTTATCCTTGTAGAACTGCTCCATGCATAGCGCCTGAAATTCCGCAAGATCGTTGATGTACTCCTCTTTCAGAATGTTCATGGGCATGATGGCTGCCAGCACATCCATGCCGTCATGTACCACAAGATACCGCTGTCCCGCTTCGGTCTGACGTGCCGTGTAATAGATGTATTCGCTTTTCTTGATCTCCTCCGCCAGCGGCGCAAGATACGCCTCGTTGTAGAAGATCAGCTCGCCATCCACCTTGCAGCGGCAGGCGGAACACCATAGCCCGTTTGGAGCCGCCGCCACTTTCAGCTTCTCTGTGTCCTGCTCGCCCTGCGCATACGGTGCAAGGTTCAGTCCCAGCACATTGCTGACGCTCTCCGGCCAGTCCTCGGTCAGATACACCTTTTTCCATGCGTCCGCCGTCATGTCCAACACCGTGCGCACCTGCTCGCTGCCCTCCATGTCCGGCAGCTCCGTCGCCCGGTAGATCGCCGTGCCGGTAGATAGCCAAATCCCGCTGCCTGCCACATGGAGTACGGCGCACCGGCCTCCGTTCTTGACCAAGTTTGCAAATTTCGATAGCTTCATTCCCGCCGCCTCCTTTACCCGAACAGATACAGAATACAGAATTTCAGCAGGGCAGGCCCGGCCAGCGCCAGCGCCAGCCCCCAAATCACCATCAGCGCAAGCAGCAGCACCGCGCCCAATCCATACAGAATATCTTTCATCGCTTTCCACCTCTCACGCCGATGGTCACATAGGCGGTGCCTTTCCCGTTCAGCTCCATATCCACAGGGGCCTTGCAGTCCAAGCAGCTATGGGTGATGGTCTCCGTCTCTGCGTTGGTCTTGTAGCGGAACGACTTACCGCACTTACAGTGCATGAACATGGGGCGCAGGCCCTCCAGCGGCGTTTCATGCCCGCACTCCTGACACCGGAAGCTGTACGTTTCCCGCTTTGCGCAGAACGCCTTGACCGCGCCGCACTCCTCGCACACCACCAGCAGAAAGCCCTTGTACGGCCCCTGCGTTTTGTCCTCCTCCGCCGTGACCCAGTTCTCCCGCTCGCCGAACATTCGCTCCACGCGGCTGTTCCGCTCCGGCTTGTTCCGTTCCGCCGTGCCGCCGGTATGTACCTGCTCGCCGGTACTGCCAAAGCCGCCGCGATCACGGTTGCCCAAGCTCTCCACCTGCACAAACTCCATGTCCGGTGCTTTCTCCACAAGGCGGAACTGGCAGATGCGTGTTCCTTTCGGAATGCGCGTTCCCTCTTTCCGCAGGCACAGCGCCGGATAGCCCCACACATCACCGTCGCCGCAATAGTCATTCTCGATCACGCCCATGCTGTTCGCCAGCAGGATGCCCCACTTGCCAAAGGTCGAGGAGCGGGGAACAACATGCGCGTAGTAGCCCGCCGGTATCTCAATGGAAACACCCAAGGAAATGATCTTGTACTCCAGAAAGTCCAGCGTGACATCCTCTGCGGTGCAAAGGTCTATCCATTCGCCGTGAACCTCCGGCAAGGCATTTCCATGGGTGTTGATTTTCACTTTCATATTCAGTTCCTCCCGCAAAATTCTTTTGGTATAACCACCGCCGTTCCGGTCGGCACGGCCCAGACCTCCGCATCCCGGATGTCTGTCCATTCACAGCCCCAATATTCCGCCGCATTCAGTAGTGCGGCGTAGTTCGACCGGTGCGGCACCACCACGGCCCCGTACTTCGGATGAACTACCCGCGCCCGGCCTCTGACCCGCCAGCGTTCCTCACGCGACCGCCGGACGCTTTGCTGATAGCTGTCCCGGTCAAAATACATCTTCGGCCCGCTCCCGCCGCAGCCATTCCGCGTTCTTTTCCTGTCCGTAGAACGCATGACCCAGCCATCCGCCCAACAGCATCATGCCGAGACCGGCAAAGCCGCCGAGGAAGATCACCGTCAAGTCCTCCGCACCGCCTATTACCATCAAAAACAGGAAGCCAAGCAGCATCATGGCCGCACCGATGTTCTCCCGCACACGCACCAGCTTCCGCCGCCGCGCTTCCGTCCGGCTCCGCCGGTAACGGCGCTCGGCCATTAGGCCGCCGCGCTTCATTTCACAGTATGCCGTCCTCATGGCTTGTCCCTCCGCTTACTCTGCGGCAGCACGGGCCGTCCTGCGCCGCCTGTAGTTGTTGATGATCTCCTGCTGTGCCAGCTCCGCGCTGTAACCGATGCGCCCGTTGCTGTCCATTTCCCCGGTGTCTCCCCGTTTCAGTTCGTTATATACGGTAGACCGATGCACTTTCAGCTTCGCGGCGATCTCCTCAACGCCGCTCCCCTTGTTGTAAAGTGCCTCCAGCTCTGCGCGGTCTTTCAGCGTCAAATGTCTCTTGCCCAAGCCGCTCGCCTCCTCCTTTTCCATGCAAATAGATAAAAAAATAAATGCGGGAAAACTCTTTTCGAGTTCTCTCGCATTTATTCTAAATATTCAGCATTTTCGTATTTCTTTTTAGGAGGGATCTGTTTGAGCACAAAAAAGCGCTCCGTTTCCGCCGTGGTACGCTGTTCCATTTGTGGGCGGGAAATCGCGTCAGGAGAGGAATACTGGGTCTGCAACGGCACCTTGGCCTGCACCGACTGTCTACCTGACCTGGCCCGGCAGGAGCTCCTGCCCTGCCGGGTGCTCCGGGGAAAGGAGGACAGACTATGACACTGTTGGAAATGTCTGTTGTTTACGTGGAACACGCCGCCGTGATCCGAAGTCGGATTGTGGAGCTTCGCGGTCTGACCCGGCAGGAAACGGACCCGGAAGCCGTCCAGGCCCTCAAACGCCGGGTGGCGGCGCTGCTGCCCTTATGGCAGGAGGCCCGGGATCTGGCCAGACTCACCGCTCATTATTACGACTATGATAAGGAGGCTCACCGATGAATCAGATCAGTCTGGACGCCAAGGGCGGTCAATTTCTGGCAGATCTGGCCAACTGGCAGCGGGAAAGCGCCCCGGATAACTCTGCGGACCTGGAGCGGCTGCGCCGGAATCTGCGCTTTGCCCGCCAGCAGGTGCTCACGAAGCGGCAGCAGCAGATGCTGGAGCTTTACTACGATCAGGGACTCACCATGGGGCAGATCGCCGCCAAGCTCCATCTGAACCGCTCCACCGTCTGCCGCACACTTCAGCGGGCCAGAGAACGGCTTTATGCGTGTCTGCGTTATACCTTATAAGGACAGTTCAGTTAATCTTATAGGCGGTCCGTCTTGCGGTCCGGGAGAAAAGCCCGTATAATAGGGTCAAAATCGTTGATTTTACATCATACGCGCCCGCGCTTATAAAATCTGGTTGAAAAGGAGACCGCGATGGATATGAAACCGATCATTGTCATGGCCGGAACACCGGTAGATACCCAGATGGGCATGGACTGCCTCAGCACACAGGGATTGCCCGGCGTCTTTTGCCCGATATCAGAGGACCCCAACCAGCAGACGGCTTTTCAGATCTCTTCCACGGAGGAAAAGATCGACACCGTAGTCTCCCTTCTGTGCGCGGCGCAGCGGGAGCATGGCTGCGAAAAAGCCTTCATTTACTGCAATTCTCTTTCCGGCGCGCTGGATTTCCAGTTCGTTGCCCGGGAAACCGGCTTGAAGATCGTCACGCCGCTGGACGTTTACCGGCTGCTGGCGCCCAAATATCACTCTCTGGCCGTGATCGCCGCCAACGCTCAGGGCACCGCCGGAATCGAGCGGACCCTGCTCAGTGCCAACCCGGACCTGACCCTGCGCTCTACCGGACTTCTGCCTGTGGTGTTGGGGATCGAGGCCGGAGAAGACCCCGATACGCTGGTGAAACAGAACCGTCTGCCGGAGCTTGTGAACTGGTATCAGGCGTTGGGTGCAGAAGCGCTGGTGCTTGGCTGTACCCACTTCCCCTATTTCAAAGAGGCTCTCCTCAGACAGATCACCCTGCCGGTCATTGACCCCGCAGAGGAAATGCTCCGCCTGCTGAATATCTGAATGAAGAAAACACCCCGTCAGCCGCAATGCAGCTGACGGGGTTCACTTTACTTTCAGCAGGGGTTGCTGAACAACTCCCGGCAGTGTTCTGCCAGCAGCGCCGCCGTGCGGTCAATCCCCAACCGTGCGCTGTTGATGCAGATGTCGTAATTCTCCGGCAGGCCCCAGGGGCGGCCGGTATAATGCGTATAATACTTCTCCCGCTGGGCGTCGGTCTTTTCCACCAGTGCCCGGGCGGCCTTTTCGTCCAGATTTTCCAGTTCCATCCGGTGATGGACCCGCCACTCAAAGGGAGCGCAGATAAACAGGCTCAGGCAATCCACATCCTGCCCCGTCAGCACAAGATCCGCGCAGCGGCCCACGATGATGCAGTCCTCCTTCTCCGCCAGTTCCCGGATGATCTCGCTCTGCATCTGAAAGAGCACATCCTCCGCCGACTGCCCCTGCTTGACCTTGGGGCCGCCCTGATAGAAGGCCTTGAACAGCCAGGGGTTGCCGGCCTTTTCATCCTTATCGGCGAACAGTTCCTCCCCTACCTCGGCCCGCTCCGCCGCCAGCTTCAGCAGTTCCCGGTCATAATAGGCAAAACCCAGAGACTTGCTGAGCTTCCGTCCGATCTCGCGGCCGCCGCTGCCAAACTGTCGGCCCAATGCGATCACATGCTTTTTCATAGGAACACACCCTCCTCGTTTTCTATGCGTATACAGCGGCAGGAGCCTTCAGCCGAAGGGCCACGCCGCGAATATAGTCCTGAAACATCATATCGATCCGCCGGGTCAGCTCCTCCGGTGTCTGGGTCAACTCTCCCCGGAGCCAGCTCTCCACCGCCCCTGCCATCATGATGGTCACCAGGCAGATCACCACTTCCACCTCCGGCGAATGGGCTGGCAGGCCATTTTCCACCGCCGTCTGCCGGACGGCCCGGTCTACGATGCTGCTGACATCCGCCTCCAGCAGCTGTTTCAAAGATTCCTTGCCCAGAGAGTCCAGCGCGCAGAGGCAGACCGCCCGATTCTGATTGATATATTGGAACAGATGCAGAAAGCCGTTCTGCCAGGGGGACACGCCCTGTTGCTGCTGCAAAAGCTCCAGCGCTTCCTTCTCAAAGGTCCAGCGCAGCAGATCGTAAATGTCCGTAAAATAATAGTAGAAATGCTGCCGCCGCATCCCACAGGTATCCATGATCTCCGCCACGGTGATCCGTTCCAGCGGCTTTTGGGTCATGAGCTGCTTCAGCGCACCGCTGATGGCCTGACAAGTGGTCTCGGAGGTTTTATACCTTTTTCCCATCTTACAGCCCCATTCCGTTAAGTTCTGTTAAGAGTATAGCACAGGTCAAGGGGGCTGTCATTGTTCATTTACAGGCGGTTTGCATAGATTTTAAAAGTTTTTTCAGGATCTGTCCAGTCAAAAACTGGAAAATCGCAGAATTTTGACAAATGACCGAATTTGACTGTTGCAATTCCAAATGTCCGCGGATATGATACAAGTGATTTCATGTGAATGTGCTGTTGAAACGCGCCATAGAAAGGGGACTCCCATGAGCGACCAGCCGAAAAAAAGCAATTTTTTCGAAAAATTAGCCACGTTTATCGTGGATAAACGAAACCTGATCTTTTTTCTGTACGCCATTGCCATCATCGCCAGCCTGATCACCCAGAGCTGGGTAAAGGTCTGCGACGATCTGACCCAATATCTGCCGGAGACCACGGAAACCCGCCGGGGCCTGACGCTGATGGAGGATGAGATGAAGACCTATGGCACCGCCCGGATCATCGTGTCTCATGTGACGTATGAGATCGCACGGGATCTGGCGGATCAGATCGAAGATCTGAACAACATCTCCTCCGTGGACTTCTGGGACGCAGACAAGTCGGCGGATGATACCACCCTGCCCTCCGCTGCCAACAAGACCTATGAGGAGGATTACATGCAGGGGGCCGACGCCCTCATCACCGTCACCTTCCGGGGTGAAAACGATGACCAGTCCGCCAAGGACGGTCTGGCCGCCGTGAAGGAGCTGCTGGCCCCCTATGACACTTACATCTCTACCGATGTGGGCTACTCCAAATCCGAAACATTGAATGAGGAAATGGGCATTATCTTAGTGGTGGCCGCACTGGTCATCGTGCTGGTGCTGCTGCTGACCTCCCGTTCCTACGCCGAGGTGCCGGTGCTGTTGCTGACCTTTGTGGCGGCGGCGCTGCTGAACAAGGGCACCAACTTTATCTTCGGCGAGATCTCCTTCGTGTCCGACTCTGTGACGGTGGTGCTCCAGCTTGCATTGGCCATCGACTACTCCATCATCCTGCTTCACCGCTTTCTGGAAGAGCGGGAACACGCCCCGGATGACCGGACGGCCTGCATCATCGCTGTCAGCGCCGCCATTCCCTCTATCTCCGCCAGCAGCCTGACCACCATTTCCGGTCTGGCCGCCATGATGTTCATGCAGTTCCGCATCGGCTTTGACCTGGGTCTGGTGCTCATCAAGGCCATCCTGCTGAGTATGCTGGCCGTGTTCACCCTGATGCCCGGACTGCTGATGCTGTTCTCCAAGGCGATGGAGCGGACCCGCCACAAGAACTTCATCCCCCAGATCGA
>CDZI01036253.1_pt1 | contig 53938 bp, 48 predicted proteins | sample 554811 | NCBI WGS metagenome assembly CDZI01 (sample SAMEA3182110, study PRJEB8094) | gut metagenome | biome: human; feature: gut; material: Stool; isolation source: human stools | place: Canada | collected 2013-04-23
ATATTTCCCGGCATGACCGAGCCTGTTTTCCGGGCCATGCTTTCGGCCGAAGGGGTGAGGGGCGTGGTGCTCGAAACCTACGGGGCGGGAAATGCACCTACGTTCGGATGGTTCATCGGAGCGCTGGAAGAGGCCATATCGCGGGGGGTACATGTGCTGAACGTGACGCAGTGCGTGAGCGGTTCGGTGAATATGGATATTTACGAAACCGGTCGGCGCCTGCAGGAGGCAGGCGTCATCAGCGGCCGCGACATCACGACCGAGGCGGCGCTTGCCAAAATGATGTGCCTGCTCGGCCGCGGCTGCGGTACGGCCGAGTTCGTGGAGCTCATGAGGCACTCCGTTCGGGGTGAGATGACCGAGGAGTGAGGCCCGCCCGCCGCGGGGAGACCGTTCCGGCAAATGGCAGGATGCCCCGGAAACAGCGGGAACAGGGTCTGACCGGGATAATAGGTGTATTTTTTTAGAAGAAAAAAAATTTCTATATTTCGGAGGTTTTTAAGCTGGCAGTATGTCTTTTTACTGACATGCCGGTTTGGGTATCAAGTGGATTCGATGTTTAAATAATTGAAAATCTGCTTTTTATCTGCAAAAAGGGAGAAATGACCGAGTGGCTGAAGGTGCGCGCCTGGAAAGTGCGTATACCCCAAAAGGGTATCGTGGGTTCGAATCCCGCTTTCTCCGCAGTTCGTCCGGCCCGTTTTTTTCGGAGAGGTGGACAGTGTTTTTTGACTGCGATGCAGTGCGGTCTGAACGGCCCGCACGGAAAGGGAGAGCTTTTATTTGACTAACGATAAAAACAATAAGTCTAATCAATTCTAAATTAAAGCTATGAAAAAACTTTTTTTGATTCTGGCAGCGGTAGGCGTTATGGGCTTTTCGGCTGTGAATGTTTACGCTCAGGAGGCAGAAACCCAGGCGCCCGAAGCTGAAGCTACGGAGCAGGTGGCAGCCGAGGTAGAGACCGAGGTGGTGGGCATCAACCCCGAAACCGAAGTCGAGGGTACTCCGATGCACCAGGCCATCAAGCAGAAATTCCTCGAGGGCGGTGCAGGCTGGATGACGCCGGTGTTGTTGTGCCTTATCTTCGGTCTGGCTATCGCTATCGAACGTATACTTTATCTCAACCTCGCTTCCATCAACACCAAGAAGTTCATGGCGCAGATTGAGGAGGCCCTCAAGAAGGGCGGCGTTCCTGCCGCTATGGAGATTGCCCGCAACCAGCGCGGTCCGGTTGCCAGCATCTACTATCAGGGACTGAGCCGTTACGGCGAAGGACTTGAGGTCGTTGAGAAGAGCGTGGCTTCCTACGGTTCCGTACAGATGGGTCTCATGGAGAAGGGTCTTACGTGGATTTCGCTCTTCATCGCCCTCTCCCCTATGTTGGGATTTATGGGTACTGTGGTCGGCATGATTCAGGCTTTCGACGCCATTCAGGCAGCAGGCGACGTGTCCGCTACCTTGGTGGCAGGCGGTATCAAGGTGGCCCTTCTGACGACGCTCGCCGGTCTTATCGCGGCTGTCATCCTGCAGTTGTTCTATAACTACATCGTTTCCAAGATAGACACGCTGGTCATCAACATGGAAGACAGCTCTATCATCCTGGTGGATATGCTTACGGAATACAATAAAAAATAATCAGTTTCACACCACCTTACAGTAATATGAACAATAAGATTTTCAAATATATCAAATACCTCAGCTACGTGCTGTTGCTGCTCGGCGTCGGGGTATTCGTATATTTCGTCGTCGCTTCGGTGCTCTATCCGGAGCCTGCGACGGAATTCCCGGTGGGTACCGTGGGCAATGCGATGGGTGTGAATGTCATGCTGATTTATGCCTATGTGGTATTTGCCGTCGCGCTGGTACTTGCCATCATGTTCCCCCTTATCAACATCATCAGCAATCCCAAGGGCGCCATGCGTACCCTGATTGGCGTTGTGGCGATGTTGGTAATATTCTTCGTGAGCTATCTCCTTTCGAGCGACGCTCCGGTGCCGAATCCTGCTGCGAACGGTTATTTTACCAATTCGGCCGTGCTTAAGCTGACCGATGTCGGCCTGTATGCGGGTTACGCTATTTTTGTCATTGCAATTCTGGTCATCCTTTGGGGAGAGATAAGGAGTGCGGTAAAGAAAGGCTGATTTGAAAAGTAAATTAATATGGCAATAGATAAAAGAAAAATCCCGGAAATCAATGCCGGCTCGATGGCCGACATTGCCTTCCTGCTGCTGATTTTCTTCCTTGTCGCCACCACCATGAACACGGACACCGGTATTCAGCGTGTCCTGCCCCCCTGGGTCGATAATCCTACGGACGATGCGCCTCCCATCAAGGAGCGTAACCTGATGCAGGTAAAGGTCAATCAGTATGACCAGATACAGGTTCAGGGCAAGCTGGTGCACCTGTCGCAGGTGAAGGACCTCGCAAAGGATTTTATCCTGAACCTGGGGAACAGCGAAGACCTTCCCGAAAAGGTCATGACCGACATAGAGCTTTTGGGGCCCTATCCGGTCAGCGAAGGGGTGATATCGCTCCAGAACGACCGCGGTACGAGCTACGACATGTATATCAAGGTACAGAACGAACTGACGCGTGCCTTTAACGAAATCCGTGATGCCGTGGCGCGCGAGCGGTTCGGTGCTTCGTTCAGCGAGCTCGACGAGGCGAAACGCAAGGCTATCCAGCAGGCGGTTCAGACCAAGATATCCGAGGCCGAACCTAAAAACATAGGAGGAAATTAGTATGGCAGTTATAAGGAAAAAAGGTAACAAGGGTGTGCCGCCCATTTCGACGGCCTCCCTGCCCGACGTAATCTTCATGATTCTGTTCTTCTTTATGACGACCACATCCATGAAGGAGACCGAGTTGAGGGTGGCATTCACGCTGCCGGAGGCTACCGAAATCCAGAAGCTGGAGAAGAAGAGTCTCGTAAGCTACATCTATGTGGGACAGCCTACCAAGCAGCTTCAGGCCCAGTTCGGTACGGCACCCCGTATCCAGTTGAACGATACCTATCGTACTCCGCAGGATATTCTGGACTTCATTGCTTCCGAGCGCGACAAGCTCAACGAAAGCGACCGCAATGCCATGTCGGTTTGTATCAAGGCCGACCGTTATACGAGAATGGGTATCATTACCGACGTGAAGCAGGAGCTTCGTAAGGCGAATGCCCTTCGTGTGACTTATGCGGCGTCCAAATCGCTGGGATACAATTAGTCGTAGAATATATACGTAGTTTTTGCGGGCGGCCGGAAGGGCGCCCGCATTTTTTTGTTGCCTGCCGCTGCGGAACCGTTCCCTCTCCTGCCGCAGGAGTGAGACGGGGGATGGGAAAGCAAGGGAGGGGCCGACGAGGCGAACAGGAACCGTCGGCCGTTGCGGAACGGTTTTCGGGCGTGTCGGTCGGGAACGGTATGTCGGTGCAACTGTCGTAGTATAGCGGGGGCGGCCGGGGGCCGGAGCTACGGGTGACGGAGAAAGTCAATGTATGGGGCTGGTTTAGCAAACCGGCATGCAGAGGGGCTATGGATGACGGAAAAACGAAGTGTGGAATCCGAAGTACGGACTGGCGTGCGCGCGGGAAGAGGTATTGTGTAAGAAAAAAGTTTAAAAGGAATGGCCGGGGGCTGCTCGGAAGACGATGGCCTGCGGGACGGGACGATTGTGTGGAGAAAGGGCTAATCGGGCGGTGTGAGGTACTCCGGATGGGCTGGTAGGCCTGCTGGGACCGTATGTTCCGGAAGCCGTTCGGCAATAAAAAAGGCCTTCCTCTAAGAAGGCCTTCGGGGTGGAAGATGGGGCTCGAACCCACGACACCCAGAACCACAATCTGGTGCTCTAACCAACTGAGCTACATCCACCATATAGCGTATCCTTCAGCGGATACGCGGATGCAAATGTAATATACTTTTTTGTTTTTACAAAAAATGGGGTTAAAATAGTGTTGCGGCACCTTTCCCTATCTGGGCGCCGGGGTGGCGAGCCGTATCGTTCGACCCTTAGCGTTTTCGGTCGGGAAGGATGACCGGCAGCGCACCGTGCTCGCATGTGATGTCGATGGGGAACGATGGGCCGGGCTGGCCGTCCACATCCGTATGTTCGTCTCTGTCGCACTCCGCGTGAAGTCGGCTGCACCGGATGTGAACGATGCCTTCCGGGTAGCGCCGGCGGTGAAGCAGCCGGGGCAGGTACCGGATGGCCGTGTGCAGGGTGTCGAGCGGCGTATCGCCTTTGAGTACCAAAATGTCGAGCAGGCCGTCGTCCCCCTCGGAGAGATAGGCGAGCGGCAGCGTGCCGGCCGTGCGTCCGTTGAAGACGAAGAAGATGATGGCATTGCCTCGGAAGTCGCCTCCGTCGGAGGTGATGGAGAGCTCCATCTTACGGAAACGCGGCAGGTCGCCTATCCCGTTGATGTAGTAGGCTATTTTGCCGAGGTTGTTTTTCCATGCGGTCGGCGTTTTCTGGGATACGTCGGTGAAGAGACCGCAACTGAAGACATTCGCGAAGTAGCGGCCGTTTGCCCGTCCGAGGTCCATGGCGTGAATGCGTCCTGCGAGTATCGCCCGGCATGCCTCTTCGATGTCGGTCGGCATGCCGAGTAGGGTGGCGAAATCGTTGGCCGTTCCTGCAGGCAGTACTGCGACGGGCAGGTTCAGTCCCATCCCCTTTATCAGATTCACTGCGTAATTGATGCTGCCGTCGCCTCCGGCCAACAGCAGGTGGTCGAAGCTGCCGTCCACTGCGGCGAGGACCGCTTCGTCGCCGGCATCGAACGCAAGACGGTGAAACAGCATGTGCAAGCCGTGAGCCTGGTAGAGTTCGATGATGCGGTCGAAGCGGCCGGCTACCGGGCTCTCTCCCGAAGAGGGATTATAGATGAAGAGTACTTTTCGTAACATATACTGTAATGTTTCCGACGGAGAACCGGGCAGGCCGTGGAGTACCGGGAACGGGGTCCGTGCTTTTCCCTGCTCTTCGGGAAATTCCGGAGTATGTTCCGGAGGCCGTGCAGGCGGAGGCGAAGGATAGCCCGACGGTGCTTCCGGGCCGTGTCCCTGTCTTGTGCCGATGGCTTTCTCCATGGGTAAAGGTAGGCATTTATATCGGAAACGGTATATACCGGCAGGAATAGTTTGCATGGTCTCCGTCGGCGGCCCTTTTCGGGAGGAGAAAGAAAAGGGACGAACGACGAAAACGCCGTCCGTCCCTTTCGTGTCTCCCTTTCGGGCAGGATTATTTGTTGGCCGGATTGAACTTCTTGTCGTAGTCGAGCAGGAAGCGGACCAGCTCCGGGTCGCGGTGCGACCCCTGAAATTCGCGGGGCCGGTCGAGCGGCCGGATGGAATCCATCTCCGCGGCGGAGAGCTCGAAATCGAAAATATCCAGATTCTCCTTCATGCGGTCGATGTGCGTGGTTTTCGGGATGGCGATGATGCCGCGCTGGATGAGGTACCGCAGGGCCACCTGCGCAACCGTTCTGCCATGGCTTTCGGCGATGGCTTGGAGCGTCGGATTTTCGAACAGGTCGGCATCGGCCTGTGCTATCGGTGCCCACGCCATGATTTTCGTTCCGTATTGTTCCATCTCCCTTTCCGAATCCCACTGTTGGCTGAAGACATTCGTCTTCAGTTGGTTGACAGCCGGTTTAATCTCTACGTTTTCGGCCAGGTCCACGAACCGGTCGGGGTAGAAGTTGCTTACTCCGATGGCGCGTACCTTGCCGGCCCGTACAGCCTTTTCCATGGCCCGATACGTTCCGTAATAGTCGGCGAAGGGCTGGTGTATCAGCAGCAGGTCGATGTAGTCGGTATGCAGCTTGCGCAGGGACTCTTCGATGCTGGCTGCCGCCCGCTCTTCGCCGGCATTGCTAATCCATACCTTGGTGGTGATGAAGAGTTCGCTGCGGGGAATGCCGCATTTGGCGATGGCGGCGCCGACGCCCGCTTCGTTGTAGTAGGCTTGGGCCGTGTCGATGCTGCGGTAGCCCGCACCAATCGCATCGAGCACGCACCGTTCGCACGTTTCGGGGGCAACCAGATAGACTCCGTACCCCAACTGCGGCATTTCAACGCCGTTGTTCAGTGTCACGCTCTGCATAGTGTTTCGTTTTTTATTGATAGATGAACAAAGATACAGAGATTGTGCCATTCTCGCCTTATACATTTTACCTGAAGGATTACCTCTTTTCCGGATGGATACGGAACGGACGGCTGCTGCGGAATGTCTCCCGCAGCATATCGGCCGCACGGTATGCCCGCCCCTGGGCGGCCTGCACTCCGTTGTCCGGACAGGCTGCGGCGTATGTATGGGATGGATACGGAAAACTTCGGGGGGGGGGAGGTCACATGTATTGTTCCATGGCGGGGGAGATGTGCATTTTCATCTCTCCGTTCCCGTCGGCATAGATGAGCAGGACGGCGAATTCGGGATGTTCCGCCAGCAGGGCCAGCGACCCTTCCAGTCCCAGTGCCATGTACATTGTCGCCATCGCGTCGGCGAGCGTGCAACTCTCCGCCACGACGGTGGCCGAAAGCAGGTTGCTTTCGGTATTTCCTCCCGTCGTAGGGTCGATGATGTGCGTGTATTTCCGTCCGTCGGGCCCCGTGTGGAAATTGCGGTAATTGCCGGAGGTGGCGATACCCGCCTCCGATACATTGATGACGGTGCTCGTGCTGGCGCCGGGAAGGTAATTTCCCTCATAGGGGGTGTCGATGGCGATGTGCCAGCGTTCGCCGGAGGGATTGACGCCGCGGCAGAAAATCTCGCCGCCCACATTGACGAGATAGTCCGATGCCCCTTCCTGTTCCAACATGCGGGCTATCTTGTCCACCGTGTAGCCTTTGGCGATGGAGTTGAGACCTATCTGTATCTCGGGATACTGCTTGACGAGTCGTCCTTCGCGTATGGTTATCTTCTCGTAACCGACGTACCGCAGCAGCGAATCCACGTTCACCTCGGCCGCCTGTCGGCCGTCGATGAAACCGTAGGCGTCCACGAGGGGCTGTACGGTGATGTCGTACTTGCCGCCGGAGAGTTCGCTGACACTGCGGGCGAGCTCGATGTTGCGGATGATGTCTTCGTTGAGCGAATCGGTCTCGTTGCGGTTGATGCGGCTGAGCAGCGAGCGGGGGTTGAATACCGACATGGAGCTGTCGGCCGCAGCGCATATCCCTTCTACCTTCTCCCGCAGACTGTCCGGCGCCTTGTCCGATACCGTTACCTTGTAGACGGTGCCGAGGGCAAATCCCTCAACGGTTTCTGCCGTTCCGGCGGGCCGTCCGCAGGCTGCGAGCAGAAAGGCGGCCCCGACTGCCAGCGCGTTTCTCCTTCCGATGTTGTTCCGGTGCCGTTTGCGGCCCTGTTCCGATGTCTCTCTTGTCTGCATGGTATCCGTTCGTTTTTTTACGCTCCGTCCGATGTGTGGGCGGAGGGCTCACACCTCTTTTTTCCGGCAGTAGAGGATGCCGTTTTCGTCGCGCGTGACGATGACAGCGATGCCTTTTCCGATGAATGCGGCGTCGTCTCCCGCCGCTTCGTAGTGTCGGCCGCCGATGACCACCTTCCCGGCCGGGCGGAGCGGCGTGGAGGTGATGCCTTCCCGGCCGGTCAGCCCCCGGTCGGCGGCGACGGAGACGTACCCGTCGGCGGGCTTCATGTCCGAGACAAGTACGACGCGCCTGCGCAAACCCGATTTGCCGCGCAGGAAACGGTTGCCGAACCATATCGACAGGAGGAGTCCGACTCCGGCGGAGATAATCACTATCAGGAAGGGGCCGAGCACGACCGATACGGGAAGCTCCCCGGTCGGTACGTAGCGAAGCAATGCGGTGTCTATCAGTGCGAAAGCCAGTCCCGTAATCATGGCGACGATACCGAGTATGCCGAGAACTCCGAAGCCGGGAGTGACGAAAATTTCGAGGATTATCAGTACGATGCCCGTCAGGAACAGCAGCAGTTCCCAATGGGCGGCCAGTCCTTCCGCATAGAGGGGAGCGAAGTAGAGTACCGCACCCAGAATGGCGACCACGAGCGGAAATCCTACGCCCGGCGTCTGGAGTTCGAAATAGATGCCTCCGATGATGAGTATGATGAATAGCGCCTGCAAGGTGGGATTGGTGAGGAAACCGATGAACCGGTCGAGCCAGGAGGGGGCGTATTCGTAAAGCGTATAGTCGTCGATGCCGGCCAGTGCAAGAAGCTCCTCCACCGAGGAGGCTTTCCCTTCGCAGAATCCCCATGCGATGGCTTCGTCAGCCGTCAGCGTAACCACCTGCGTGCCGTCAGTAAGGTCGGGAACGGCTGTCGAAGGGCTCACCATGGCCTCGGCTATTTGCGGGTCGCGCCGCCACCGCCACACCGTGTCGCCCCGTTCGGCCGAGGGAACCCGGCCGTGCGCCTCTGCCGTGGCACGCATCATGGAGCGCATGAAACTCTGATACTTGTCGGGCATCACTGCGCCGCTTCCGTCTACCACCGTGGCTGCTCCGATGCTTGCGCCGGGGCGCATGTAGATGCTGTCGGCGGCGAGGGCAATCAGCGCTCCCGCACTGGCGGCCTGGTTATTGATGAAAGCGATGGTGGGGGCGGGGTAGTCCAGCAGCATGGTGCGTATCGAGTCGGCTGCGTCGAGCACTCCTCCGTAGGTGTTCATGTCGATGACCACGCAGGAGGCGTTCAGCGCCGTCGCCTCTTCCAGGCATCTGGTGACCTGCCTGACCGTCGCGGGCATGATGTCTTCGCGTATGGGCAGGAGATAGACCGTCGCGCCGGCATACGGGGCGGCTTCTTCCCGGGCGGATATCTCCGCCCCGCGGACCGATACAGCCGCGGCAAAGAGCAGGAGGTGGAACAGTATTGCCGTACAGAGCTTGTGCATGGGCGTATGGTTTTGGATGGCTGTCCGCATCGGCGGACGTTCCGACTGCAAATATAACCAATCGGCAGGGGATTTCCCTGCCTGCCGGACCGGAGAATTGCTGCGGTGGATTGCCGTCCATTCCCGTTCGGTGTATATGCGTTATTAAATATTTTTAGTAACCCCTCTTCTGGCTGTCTCTCCGCATACGGAGGTAAAATAATGATAATAAATAATTTTAAAGGGGGTCTTTTTGCGTAAAGATAAAAAAGATTTATCTTTGCACCACGCTTTGATGTCACCCGGTAAGGCGGATGCATCGTAAAGTGGAACACTAAATAATTTTTAGTCATGAGCTATTTGACAGCTGAAAAGAAGCAGGAGCTTTTTGGGCAGTACGGTTCTTCCAATACCGACACTGGTTCGCCTGAGAGCCAGATTGCGTTATTCACCTACCGTATCAACCACCTTACGGAACATCTCAAGAGGAACAGGCACGACTACGGGACCCAGCGCGCGTTGCTGAGGCTCGTCGGTAAGCGCCGCAAGTCGCTCGATTATCTGAAGAAGGTTGATATAGAACGTTACAGGGCTATTGTGAAAGCTCTGAACCTGAGGAAATAATACGGTTCCTGCAAGGCTGGAGTCAAGTGAAGGCAATTAGACAGTAATTGCCTTCGCTTTTATTGGATAAGACATTTTTGGAGGATAAAAAATATGATGATGTACAAAGAGACGACGAAGGTCATTCCGCTGGGGGATGACCGCGAGATTACCATCTCGACGGGAAAACTTGCCAAGCAGGCCGACGGTGCGGTCGTGGTCAAACAGGGGGATACGATGCTCCTGGCGACCGTGGTCGCAGCCAAAGACGCCAAGCCGGACGTGGATTTCATGCCGCTTTCGGTGGAATATAAAGAGAAATACGCCGCTGCCGGCCGTTATCCGGGCGGCTTCCTGAAAAGGGAGGCACGTCCGTCGGACAGCGAAATACTCATAGCGAGGCTCATCGACAGGGCCCTCCGTCCGCTCTTTCCGGCGGATTACCATGCGGAGGTTTTCGTGACGGTGAATCTGATTTCGGCGGCGAAGGACATTCAGCCGGATGCGCTCGCGGGCCTCGCCGCATCGGCGGCGCTCGCCGTATCGGATATTCCCTTCGGCGGTCCCATTTCGGAGGTGCGCGTATCGCGTATCGACGGTAAGTTCGTCATCAACCCCACTTTCAGCGACAACGCCCGTGCCGATATCGACATCATGGTCGGTGCTACGATAGACAACATCCTGATGGTCGAAGGCGAGATGAACGAGGTGAGCGAGGCCGACATGCTGGAGGCCATCAAATTCGCCCACGAGGAGATAAAGAAGCAGTGCGCCGTGCAGATAGAGCTCATGAAGGAGCTCGGCAAGGATGTGAAGCGGACCTATTGCCACGAAGTGAACGACGAGGAACTGCGCCAGCTCGTCATCCGGGAGACCTACGACAAGGTGTACGCGGTGGCTACGAGTGCATCCGGCAAGCAGGAGCGTACCGAAAAGTTCGAAGAGATAGAGGCCGAATTCTGCACCCGTTATACCGAGGAGGAGCTCGCCGAGAAGCTGCCGCTCATCAAGCGCTATTTCCACGACGACGTGCTGAAAAAGGCGATGCGCCGTATGATACTCGACGAGGGCAAACGCCTCGACGGCCGCCGCACGGACGAGATTCGTCCGATATGGTGCGAAGTGGGTCCGCTGCCCGCCGCGCACGGCTCGGCGATATTCACTCGTGGCGAGACCCAGTCGCTCACGACCGTGACGCTCGGTACGAAACTCGACGAAAAGCAGATCGACCAGGTACTCGTACAGGGTTCCGAACAGTTCGTCCTGCACTACAACTTCCCGCCCTTCTCGACGGGAGAGGCGAAACCGGCCCGCGGCCTTTCGCGCCGTGAGATAGGGCACGGCAACCTCGCATGGAGAGCCCTCAAGCCCATGGTGCCGGTCGGGGAGGAGAATCCCTATGCGGTGCGGGTGGTGTCGGATATTCTCGAATCGAACGGTTCGTCGTCGATGGCTACCGTATGCGCCGGTACACTGGCACTCATGGATTCGGGGCTGAAACTCAAGAAACCGGTTTCGGGTATCGCCATGGGGCTTATTTCCGACTCCGAATCGGACAAGTATGCCATCCTGTCCGATATTCTCGGCGATGAGGACCATCTGGGCGACATGGACTTCAAGGTTGCCGGTACGCGTGACGGCATCACCGCCACGCAGATGGATATCAAGGTGGACGGCCTCTCCTATGAGGTGCTGGCCAAAGCCCTCGAACAGGCCCGCGTAGGCCGTCTCTACATTATGGACAAACTGACCGACACGATAGCCGAACCGCGCGAGGACTTCCGTCCGTTCGTACCGCGTATCGTGCAGATTACCATTCCGTCCGACTTCATCGGAGCCGTTATCGGCCCGGGCGGCAAGGTCATTCAGGAAATCCAGAAGACGACCGGTACGACCATCACCATCACCGAGGAGGACAACAAGGGTATCGTGGATATTTTCGGCGAGAACAAGGAGGGTATGGATGCCGCGCTCGCCCGTATCAAGGCCATCGTGGCCGTTCCCGAGGTGGGCGAGGTCTATAACGGCAAGATACGCTCCATCGTAGCGTTCGGCGCTTTCGTGGAGATACTTCCCGGCAAGGATGCGCTCCTGCACATCTCCGAGATAGACTACAAACGTTTCGAGACGATGGACGAGACCGGTCTCAAGGAGGGCGACATGATAGAGGTCAAGCTGATAGGCATGGACCCCAAGACCGGCAAGCTCAAACTCTCCCACAAGGCACTGCTCCCGAAACCGGAGGGTTACGAAGAGCCCGAAAAGCGTGAACGGCGCGACCGGGGAGAGAGGTCCGAAAAACGCGACGGCAAGCATGAAAGGCGTGAACATAAGAAATGAATGGTATAGTTTTTGACGCCTGATTCGAACCGAACGGAAGGATTGCCGGGAAAGCGTGTCGTTTTTAACTTCCGTCGGGCAAAGAAAGAATTGTAGGTGAAAATTATGCGGAAATAAAATATATTCTTATTTTTGCTTTACTAACGCCGTTTAGTCGTGTGGGAAAAGAGATGCAATAAATAATAACAAACTATCTTAATACATTAATTATGAGAAGATTAGCTCAGGTGGGCCTGGCGCTTACCACAATGATGGTTCTGCTCGTCGGATGTAATCCGTACAACAAGATGCAGAAGAATGTCGGCAAGATAGACGCTTACGCGACTCCCGAGGTGCTTGCGCTTAAGGGACAGACCGTTGAAGCCGATATCACTTATACTTTCCCCAAGAAGTACTTCTATGAGGAAATGATTCTCAAGGTAACCCCGGTGCTCGTGTTCGAGGGCGGCGAGGTTGCAGGCACCCCGAAATATTTCCAGGGCGAGGACGTAAGGGACAACTACACCCCGGTTTCGTGGAAGAATGGTGGCGTATTTACGCAGAAGGTCGTTTTCCCGTATGACGAAAGGGCCAATCTTTCGACGCTCGTTCTCCGCGTGGAGGGCCGTACGGCCGACCAGTGCCGTCGTGACAAGTTCAAAACTTTCGGCGACTTCGGCTCCGTAGTGGTTGCGCAGGGTATCAGCACCGTACAGTCGCTGGCCGATATGCCCTACATGATTCTTATGGACCACAACTTCAAGAGAGTCAGGACTGTTACCGGCGAGGCCGATATCCATTATCAGATAAACAGCCCGGTAGTGCGCAAGAACCAGCTCTCCCTGGAGCAGGTGAAACTTTTCGAGGCATTCGTGCGTGAGAACTCCGCTGCCGAGGATGTGACGATGGGAACCGTTTATGCAAAGGGTTACGCATCGCCCGACGGTCCGGAGAACTTCAACCAGAAACTCTCCGCAGAGCGCAGCAAGAGCGGTGAAAAGGCTATCAAGGAGAACCTCAAGGGTATCGACGTACAGTACGACGCAGCCGCTTACGGTGAAGACTGGGAAGGCTTCCGCGAACTGGTTGCCGCTTCCGATATCGCCGACAAGGACCTTATCCTTCAGGTGCTTTCGATGTACGATTCCTCCGCACGCCGCGAACAGGAAATCAAGAACCTTTCCGCCGTATATAACGAGCTCAAGACCAAGATTCTTCCGGAACTTCGCCGTACCCAGCTCGTTGCTTCGGCCGATGTAGTAGGCCTCAGCGACGAGGAGATTGTGGCCGCCATTCAGTCCAAGGACGGCAGCCTCAGACTCGATGAGATACTTTACGGCGCTACGCTTATCAACGACCCGGCCAAGAAGATTGCCGCTTATAGGATGGCAGCCGAGAAGTACAACGACGTGGCCGCTTACAACAACCTGGCAGTCGCTTTGATGATGAACGGCGATGTAGCCGGTGCAAAGCAGGCTATCGACAAGGCTGCGCGTATCAACGGCAACCCGACGGTGACCAACAACCTCGCAGCCGTGGCCATCGCACAGGGCGACCTCGAATCTGCCAAGAAGTACCTCTCTGCACTCAACAGCAAGGAGGCTCAGATGAACAAAGGACTCGTTGCTCTCCAGGAAGGCGACTACGTGGTAGCAACCCGCGACCTCGAAGGGTACAACCTTGCTGTGGTGGAGGTGCTGAACGGCAACTATGCGAATGCGAAACAGGCTCTCGGCAACTGCAAGTGTGCGGATTCCGAATATCTCCGTGCTATCATAGCCATGAGGGAGGGCGACAGCCAGGGTGCTATCAGCTATCTGCGCAACGCTATTGCTCTCAAACCGTCGCTCCGGGAGGCTGCCAAGACCGATGTTGAGTTTGCAAGGCTCTTCAACTCTCCTGAGTTCCAGGCTCTCTAATCGAGCAGAAAAGATATGATATGAAGGCGGCGCTTTGAAGGCGCCGCCTTTTTTCGTGCGGTCCGGCCGGGAGGCGTTTGGCGGTTGCCTGCGGGCAGGACATGACGACCGTTGTCGGGTTTGTCTGTGTCGTTGTGCGTATCTGACGGAATGTGTGTCGTGCGATGCACGCTTCGGGCTGGAGGCTGCTTATGCGGACCGGGGACGGAATCGGGGCTGGTATCCTGTGCTTGTGTCCGGTGTTTCCTTGTTGTAGCGCATGTCGGGTGCACCGGCGGATTGGATGGCATGCGGCCGGTGCGGTGCTTTCCGGTTTCGGGCAGTCGGTTCTGCCTGCGGGACAGTTCCGTGAACGGTGCGATACCGAAAGGGTTCGGGGCGATAATAGGCGGACAACGGATAGTGCGCCAATCTTTCTTTTTCTTATCTTTGTCGACGTTATACCTTAGAATCGTATGCCGGGGCCAAAGGATTATACAAGAAGCGGGTTTTATATCACTTCGCTCGTCATCATACTGCTGTTGTGCGTTTCGTTCATTCCGAGTTTCCGGGTGGGAAACGTGGTGGTGAAAAGGGCCAATATCCTTTCGGATGTCGTGACCTTTCAGGATGAAAGGCTCGTGCCCGTTTCCGATATGGATTTGCTCGACACGTCGTTCCTCGATGATTTCAAGCCCGTGCCCGTACAGGAGGTGGTGGATGCCACGGGTGTTACGGGACCGGAGGGAATTCCGGGCGAGGACGGAACCGATGCGGAGGGGTTGTCGGTCCCCTGTGTGGAGGGGCCTGGTATCGTTCTAATAACGGATTACAGTCCGGACGAACAGATGATGGCACGTTTCTACCATGCGCTGGCATACGAAGCCGACGAACGTACGGTACGTATAGCGGTGCTCGGCGATTCTTTCATCGAGGCCGATATCATTACTGCCGATATGAGGGAACAGCTGCAGATGGCATACGGAGGTAGCGGAGTCGGCTTCGTCCCTTTCTCCACGCCTCTGTCTAAATACCGCGGTACGGTGACGCACAATCACGAGGGGTGGACCGACTACAACCTGATAAAGCGCAAGAGCGTGCCGGAGGAGTATAAGGAGTGGTTTTTCGTGTCGGGAATGCTTTCCATTCCCGGGGAGAACGCCTCGGCGGAGTATAAGGGGGTGCAGTTCCGTCGGCGTATCGAGAAGACCAATACGGCCTCCCTCTTTTTCGTCAACCGGAAACATACGGTGCTGGAGGTTACCGTCAATGGCGACGAAAGGCGTAATTATGCCCCCGATTCGGGCGAACAGGTGCAGCGGATATTCATCGGCCGGCCCGATATTTCGGAGCTGCGGATAAATCTCTCCCATACGGCCGGTTTCATCGGTTACGGGGCGGTGCTCGAAGACAGTGTGGGCGTCAGCGTCCACAATTTTTCGGTACGCAGCAACAGCGGACTCGCCCTGCTCGGTACGGATTACCGCATCAATCGGGAGTTCGACGAATACATGAATTACGACATGGTTATCCTTCAATACGGACTGAATGCCATGTCGGCGGATGTGACCGATTACGGCTATTACCAGAAACAGCTTGTCAAAATCATCAATTACATAAAGCAGTGTTTCCCGGGCAGCGCCGTCGTGGTCATGAGCGTGGGCGACAGGAGTACCATGCAGAACGGTACCGCCGTCACCATGCCTGCCGTGAAGGCCATGCTGAAGACGCAGGAGCGTGCCGCCGAGGAGTGCGGCGTCGGTTTCTGGAATACGTACGAGGCCATGGGGGGCGACAACTCGATGCCCAAATTCGTGGAGCGCCACTGGGCTGCGAAGGATTATACCCATATCGGTTATCCGGGAGGCAAATACATCGCCGAACAGTTTGTGAAATTCATCAATGCTGCGGTGGAGAACGTTCGGGAGCAGGATGCCGAGAAGGCCCGGCGTGCCGAGCAGCTACGACGGGAGGAGGAGAAGCGGCGTGCGGCAACTCTGCTCGGCCGGGGGACGCTGCTCGACGACAGCCTCTCCGACAGGCTGCGGGAGGTCTCGGGCGGAGCCTTCTCTTTCGGGACGGCCGATGGAAAGAGCGACGTCGAAGCCGTAGCTTCCGATGGCGCGGAGGAACCTATAATGGGCGCTTCCGGTCTCGGCGACGATGCAGGGACGGAGTTCTCCGTGCCCACGGCAGATGCCGGAGCGGTGCGTAACGGCAGCGCTGCTCCCGGCGTTCGGAAGGAGGGAATGCCCTTCGTATCGCCGGATGGAAATTCGAATTCTCAGCCTGTCTCTGCGGCGCGGGTGCAGGGAGGAGAGGTTCCGGATGCCGGCGGGAATGCCGTTTCTTTGGCAGCAGGCGGGGAGACGGCTGCTGCTTCATCCGATGTCGGCCGAGGGACGGAGGAATCGGCCGAAGAGGGCGCGGAAACGGGGCTGACGGATGCCGCAGCGGAATAGTAATCCCTTGCAGAGAACAGATGGTCGATATTTCCCGCATAACGGAGGCCGTTGCCGAATTGCTGCGATACAATCCGGCCAGCCCGATGATATTCAGCAGCGGGATATTCCTTTTTCTCTTTGCAGGGTTCACTCTGTTCTACTCTTTCATGCGCCAGACACCCGTGCTGCGCATGGTCTATGTCTCCCTCTTTTCGATTTATTTTTATTACAAGACCGGCGGTCTCTATTTTTTCCTGCTGATACTTGTATCCGTGACCGATTTTGTCATCGGACGGTTGCTGGCTGCCACCGAGGCGAAGCCTTACCGGCGGGGACTTGTTGCGCTGAGCGTACTGATAAATCTCGGTATGCTCGCCTATTTCAAATATACCAATCTCTTCATACAGATAGCGAACGACCTTGCCGGGCACGACGTATTGGCTTTCCGGAACATCTTCCTGCCGGTAGGCATCTCTTTCTTCGTGTTCCAGTCGATGAGCTACACGATTGACATCTACCGGCGGCAGCTCACGCCGTTGACCTGCTGGCTGGACTATTTCTTCTATCTTTCGTTCTTTCCGCAGCTCGTCGCGGGTCCTATCGTGCGTGCGCGCGATTTCATTCCGCAGATAAGACAGAACCCGCTGCGGGTGACGAGGGAGATGTTCGGCCGGGGGCTGTTTCTGATTATGACCGGTCTTGTCAAAAAGGCGGTCATATCGGACTATATCAGCGTCAATTTCGTGGACAGGGTGTTCGACAATCCGATGCTGTACAGCGGCTTCGAGAACCTCATGGGCGTTTACGGCTATGCACTCCAGATTTACTGCGATTTCTCCGGTTACTCGGACATGGCCATCGGCATCGCGCTGCTGCTCGGTTTCCGGTTCCCGAAAAACTTCGATTCGCCTTACAAGTCGGCCACGATAACGGAGTTCTGGCGGCGCTGGCACATCTCGCTCTCGACGTGGCTCAAGGATTATCTCTATATCTCGCTCGGCGGCAACCGGAAAGGCCGGTTCCGCACTTATGTGAACCTCGTTGTCACCATGTTGCTCGGGGGGCTGTGGCACGGTGCGGCGCCGAGATTCGTCCTGTGGGGCGGTTTCCACGGCCTGCTGCTCGCACTGCATAAGTTTCTGATGCGGCTCTTTCCCCGGATGAAAGCCACCGGTGCGGATATGAAAAGAGGATGGCGCATCGCCGGTATCTTCGTGACATTCCATCTCGTATGTCTCGGCTGGATATTCTTCCGTGCGCGCGACGTGGGTACGGGAGCGGATATCCTCGAACAGGTCTTCACCAATTTCGATATTTCACTTATTCCGAACATAATAACCGGATACTGGGAAATCTTCGCCATGATGCTCGTCGGCTATGTCGCCCATTTCACCCCCCGGCGGCTGCAGGAGCGGGCATGCGATGCCGTCATCCGGAATCCGCTCGCAGTGAATGCCCTGCTTATCGTGGTGATAATATGGGTGGTGATGCAGGTGAAGTCGGCGGACATCCAGCCGTTCATCTATTTCCAGTTCTGACGGCGGCGGTCGGAGCGACGGAACGAAAGAGTACAGTAAATTGACAGGCATATATGAATGAATTGGACAGGAGCGTCATGCTCGCCCTTAATTTCGACGGCGGCCCCGTGATGGATGCCGTCATGTGGTTCGCATCCGGAATACCGAACTGGATACCGCTTTACCTGGCGGTGCTTTATATCGTTTATCGTAACTACGGGTGGAAGTATATGCTTTTCGCGCTGCTTTTCGTGGGGTTGGGTGTAGGACTTTGCGACCAGGTGTGCAACTTTTTCAAGCGGAATGTCCCCTACCTCCGTCCCACGCATACGGAGGATATGCTGCCTTATCTGCATACGGTCAAGGGGTATCTGGGCGGCCTGATGGGAACGGTGTCGGGCCATGCCTCGACGAGTTTCTGCATCTTCCTGTTCACGTCGCTCGCCGTCCGCAGGCGGTGGTTTACATGGATGATGCTCACCTATACGTTGCTTACTTCCTATTCGCGGATATACCTCGGCGTCCATTGGCCGTTCCAGATATTGTTCGGCTGGATACTCGGCCTGCTCGTCGCGCTGCTGATGTGGTACCTTTTCTCCCGGTTGAATGACCGTTACCATTGGGAAGTGCCGCGGACGAAGCGGGAGGCTGCCCGCTCTTCGGCGGGTGTCCGTTGAGGCCGGCCTTCCGGCGGGACCGGCCGTGTCGCTGCATGGCGTATCCGTTCGGCCGGGAAAATAATTCCGTTCCGGGGGCGTTAGGATGGTAGACGGAAAAGAGTACACGGATGGATACGCTTCTTTCGATATTGGCGGTAGTGTGCGGCCTTACGGGTGTCGCGGGATGTTTCCTGCCCGTACTGCCGGGGCCGCCGGTGGCTTACCTCGGCCTGCTGTTGGTGCATTGGACCGATTATGCGCAGTTTTCGGGCGAATACCTTGCCCTGTGGGCGGTGCTGACGGGGGCGGTAACGCTGGCGGATTACCTGCTTCCGGCATGGATAACCGGCCGGCTGGGCGGCTCGCGGCAGGCGACACGGGGGGCGGCCATAGGCACCGTGGCCGGATTGTTCTTCATGCCCTGGGGATTGGTGCTCGGTCCCTTCGCCGGTGCCTTTATCGGAGAGATGCTGCATGACCGTACCGATAATGCCCGGGCGTTCCGCGTGGCATTCGGCTCTTTTCTCGCCTTTGTACTCGGTACGGGGTTGAAGCTCGTAGTTTCCCTCTTGATGACTTTCGCTATCGTAAAGGCGGTATTGTTCTGATTCGCCGCATATTCGCGGAATCTTGAGACTGTCTGTGGGACTGCGGCGGGTGCACCTGTCCGACGACGGAGTGCGTTCGGGCACGCGTCCGTTTTTGGCTGTCGTAATAAATCCTTATATTTACACGGACTATAAGTGTGATATGCGATGGAACATTACGACCGGAGGGAGAGTGTTTTCGACCTCATACGCTCGATGAGCAAGGCCGAGAAACGCAATTTCAAACTGTATGCCGCGAGGCAGGGTGACCCCCGTGAATCCAAATTCATCATCCTGTTCGACTGCCTGGAGGGAATGGAATCCTACGACGAGGAGCGGATACTCAGCCGGTGCCCCTCCATCAGGAAGGAGCAGCTTCCCAATATGAAGGCGCATCTGCACCGTCAGATACTCATCAGCCTGCGCCTGCTGGGCGTGCAGCATTCGCCCCTTCTCCAACTGCAGGAGCAGTTGGATTTCGCCCGCATTCTCTTCGACAAAGGCCTCTACAATCAGGCGGACAAGCAGCTCGACAAGGCGGAGCGCATGGCGGCGGAGCTCGAACAGCACGCTCTGATGCTGCAAGTGACGGGACTCCGGCGTCAGGTGTACGAATGCAAGGTCTCCGATGAGATGACGCATTTTGCCGCGGCCTCCAATCGCAGTATCATGGAGACGTGCGACAAGCTGGAGCGTACCAATGAAATTTCCAACCTTGCCGTCAGACTCTATTCGCTCCACCTGCAGCTCGGTTACGCCCGTTCCCAAAAAGACCTCGACCTGCTGAACGACTATTTCAAGCCCCGCCTCTGCGTCTATTCGCGACATAGGCTCTCCTTCACGGAACGTTTCCATTTCTATCAGGCAATGACATGGTACCATTACATCCGCCACAATTTCGCCTATGCCTACCGGTACGGACGGGCGTGGATAGACATGTTCGAGGAGCAGCCGTGTATGAAGGAGGTCATGTACGACAGCTATCTGCACGGCTATTCGCGTTTTCTGGAGGGGATGTACCTGATGAGGAAATACGGGCTTTTCGTGAAGGCGATAGAGGATTTCGAGCGGGAGAGCCGGATTACCGGGAGTCTGAACGAAAATGCCGTCATGATTTCCCAGCAGGTGCTTTTTACGGCCCGTATCAATAAATGTATTCTGGAGGGGGCCTTCAAGGAGGGACTGTGGATGGCGCGCAGCGTGGACGGCTATCTGCGCCGGTATGCCAAATACCTCAGCCTGTACGACCGCATGATGCTCGACTACAAGATAGCCCTGCTCTATTTCGGCGACGGCAATTACGCCAAGTGCATGGAGCATCTCTCCGGAATAATCGCCGTGAAGGACCCGCAGGTGCGGCGCGATTTGCAGTGCTACGCGCGCATGCTGAATCTGGTAGCCTCTTATGAGGCGGGCATCGACCACAACCTCGACTACCAGATACGTTCGGTGTTCACTTTCATCGTCAAGATGAAGGATATGACCGACATGAAGCGGGAGCTGTTCGCCTTTTTCCGCAAGCTCAACAACCTGGCCACTCTGGAGCTGAAGAAGGAGTTCCAGGTGTTGTACGAACGGTTGAAACCCTATGAAAACCATCCTTACGAGCGCCGCACGTTTTACTATTTCGACCTCATCTCGTGGCTTAAGAGCAAGATAACCGGCCGCAACTTCGGCGATATCGTCCGTGAACGGTTCGATGAGCTGGTGGCCGGGGAACGGAAGCGGGCCGCCGCATCTTCCCGGTCTTAGGTAAAGTTCGGGATAAGCGCTATCTTTGCGGTATGGCATTCGACAGGGACAGAAGGAATATGGAGAGCGATTCGGAGTTCGAGAACCGGATACGCCCGCAGGAATTGGACAACTTCCGCGGCCAGGAGAAGGTGGCGGAGAATCTGCGTGTCTTCATACGGGCAGCACTGATGCGCGGCGATTCGCTCGACCATGTATTGCTCCATGGCCCTCCGGGGCTCGGGAAGACCACCCTCGCCAACATCATCGCCAATGAGATGGGGTCGACGCTCCGGGTGACCAGCGGCCCGGTGCTCGACAAACCGGGCGACCTGGCGGGGTTGCTCACGAACCTCAATGCAGGAGATGTGCTGTTCATTGACGAGATACACCGCCTGAGTCCGATAATCGAGGAGTACCTCTACTCCGCCATGGAGGATTACAGGATAGACATCGTCCTCGACAAGGGGCCTTCGGCAAGGTCCATACAGCTCGAACTAAATCCGTTTACCCTGATAGGGGCCACTACCCGGAGCGGATTGCTGACTTCGCCGCTGAGGGCGCGTTTCGGTATCCAGTGTCATCTCGAATATTACGACACGGATGTGCTGACCGGTATCGTGAAGCGTTCGGCCTCCATCCTGAGTATAGACATAGACGACGATGCGGCACAGGAGGTCGCGCTGCGAAGCCGCGGAACGCCCCGTATCGCCAACTCCCTGCTCAGGCGGGTACGGGATTTCGCCATGGTGAAAGGGGACGGCGTCATAGACCTGCCCATTACACGGACGGCGCTCAAGGCCCTGGACATAGACTCCCGCGGTCTCGACCAGATGGACAACAAGATACTCTCTACCATCATCCACAAGTTCGGAGGAGGCCCGGTCGGCATCAATACCATCGCTACGGCGGTCAGCGAGGACGCCGGTACCATCGAAGAGGTGTACGAACCTTTCCTGATAAAGGAGGGGTTCCTGAAGCGTACCCCGCGCGGCCGGGAGGTGACGGCGCTCGCCTATTCGCACCTCGGTATCGCTCCGCTTTCGGACGGCACGACGCTTTTCTGAGAGAGGCCGCCGGGGATATCGTTCCGCCTTTGACGACAGTCCGACCTGCCTTGAGGGTGTATTGCCTGCGGCAGCGGGAGACGTCTTCTGTCGTCGGCAGCATCTCGCCGGTCGGGAAGTCCGGGTGTCGTTTACAAATCTCTCTTTGTGTTTGGTTTACCTTTTCGGCCGGTTGCTGCGGGAGTTTTCTGCGGGCGAGTGCCCGTATTTTGTGCATATAGCATAAAAATACGAATAAAAACACATCATGCAGGAAGAATGCCAGAAAAAAAATGCATATAATCCTTGTTGATATGGAATTTATGTATATATTTGCAATGCGAAAATACATTTATTACGTCATCTCTTTAACAGCTGCCTCCTTCCTTTCTGGGAAGGATGATGGAATTGACAAAGGTTTGCTGCAATATTATAGGGTGTAATGAAAAGTTGGAGATGAACCGAATCCCGTATCCGAGAAGGACACGGGATTTTTATTTTGCATTCCGGTACTTTCCGAAAGGCTCGGTTGTCGCGGTCGGAACCGCATGTCGCATATGCAGCTCTTTCGGGACGATAGTGCCGGAGACACGTCCGCTATCCACTTTCCCGCATTATTCGTAACTTTACGACGGAAAGAATTCGATGGTTATGGCAGCAGAAGGAGCGAGAAGACCTGTGATAATAGCCGGACCGTGCAGTGTCGAGAGCCGCGAGCAGACGCTTGCGACATACCGGGGACTGGCTGCCTGCGGATGCGTGGATATGATAAGGGGAGGGGTGTGGAAACCCCGTACCTATCCGTCGTGTTTTCAGGGGGTGGGCGAGGTCGGCCTGGAGTGGCTGGCGGAGGCGAAAGCGGAAACGGGGCTTCCGTTCGGGGTCGAGGTCGCCAACTCCCGCCATGTGGAGGCAGCCCTCGGTGCGGGCGCCGATATGGTGTGGATAGGGGCGCGTACGACGGGTAATCCGTTCAGCGTACAAGAGGTGGCCGATGCGCTCCGTGGAACGGAGGTGTTGGTGTTGGTGAAGAATGCGCAGATGCCCGATACCGGTTTGTGGACGGGTGCCGTGGAGCGGATGCTTGCGGCAGGTGTCGGGCCGGAGCGGCTCGTGTTGGTACACCGCGGTTTTGCGCAGACTTCCGGTAACGAGTACCGTAATCCCCCCGTGTGGCATGTGGCCCTTGAGATGAGGCGCCGTTTTCCGGAACTGAAAATGCTGTGTGACCCTTCGCATATCTGCGGCCGCCGGGAGGGGCTTGCCGCTACGGCGCAGAAAGCGGCCGACCTTTCATACGACGGACTCTTCATGGAGAGCCATGTCCGTCCTGACGAGGCACTGAGCGATGCCGCCCAGCAAGTGACGCCGGAGCAGCTGGGCGAACTGCTCGCAGGGATACGGTGGCGCCGCGAGACGGTCGATGTACCGCAGTTTGAAGCGGATATGGAGCGCCTGCGGCTTGAAATAGACCAGATAGATGCGCAGCTCTTCGCGCTTCTGTCGCGCAGAATGGGAATAGCCGAGGATATCGGGCGGATAAAACGTGAAAATGACGTGATTATCCTGCAGCGGCGGCGCTGGGACGAAATTGTGGACAATATGGTGGCCCGTGCCGGAGAATTGGGCTTGAGTCCCGAATTCATCCGGACAATACTCGATGCGATACATATGGAGAGTATTGCCCGCCAGAACGTCGTCATGAATCCGTGACGCCGGAACTTCGGCAGGATTTGTACAGGAAACGGTGAGTGCCGGGCCCGTTCGGCCCGGCACTCACCGTTTCCTCTTGTTCCGGGGGGTTATTCGCCGTATATCGGTTCGAACTCGTACTCCTGCGATTGGCCGAGCCGGCAGGTGGCGGCATTCGCGCAGAAGTAACCGTAGGGTTCTATCGTAGCGTCGGCTTTGCAAATGAAGTAAACGAGGCGGCAGTTGTCGAGGTTGTGGTCGATGGGTTCATGGGTGGGAATGGTGAAGCGGTAGTCGTAGGTATATTCGCGTTCGCCCTCCAGCGTTCCGAGCGGTTCCAGACCAAGCCTGCCGTATTTGCCTATTCCCTCTTCGGGCAGGTCATCCTGATTGCCTTCGGGTTCGGTCAGGCAGTAGTAAGCCACGTTCCGCTGCATCATCATGCCGTCGTCGGCACCCGACTGTTCCGTGTAGATGTCGTCCTCCACGATGTAGGCGCCGAGGAAGTATTCGGCCGTTTCGCGTGGGGTGGTTTTTATCTTCACCGTCAGCTCCCGGCCCGACAGCGTCGTTTCGACGGCGAGCCCCGGTGTCTGGGCATATCTTGCCTGTGAAGCCTCGATGCTGTGTTTCAGCGCTTCGGCGTCGGAGCTGGTGGATTTGTAGGTAAGATTCCAGTCGATGATGTAGTACGGGTAGGCGAAGATGCCGTAGTCGTTGGTGAGGATGAAGAAGTTACGGTACAGAGGTACATTGCATGCATCGTCGTTGAGGTGGAATGCCAGCGGTATCATCCGGTCCGGCAGGAGATAGGTTTCCGTGTATTCGATGGTTTCCGCCATTGCCGGGCAGCCGGTACAGTTCGTGCCCGTTCCTTCTGCCATCAGCGAGCGGCGGTAGTACCGGTCTTCGTACCCTGTGATGTCGCGTTCTTTCACGATTATCTCCACGGTATTTTCGGCCCTTGCTATCTCGGCGCCTTTGAAGTCATACTTCACGGCATCCACCGTATAGACGCCCGCTTCCGGAAAGACATTGGCCATGGCGCCGAACTGGCTGAATCTTTCGCCTCCCTTGATGCCTGCCTCGAAACCGTAGGCATCCTCTTCCTGTTCCACGCCGTCGATAATCTCCTTTACATGGAAGGTCACTTCGTCGAGCACGTAAACGACATCCTGGTCTGCGTACAGTTTGTAGACCGAGCCGCTCACTTCAATCGTGATGGTGTTCTCCGCCTCTATCTCGGGATTCGCCTTGCTGTGGGCCGTTACCGTGTGCGTACCCGGTTCCGACCAGCCGAACTTGTTGCCTACGCGGCACATGCTCTCGTCGCAGAGATTCCATGCTTCGGTGACGTCTTCGCCGGCACTCGATGTGACGGTGAATGTCACCTCCTCGTTTACCTTGACCTCGGTTTTGTCGCAGGAGATGGTATAGGTCACCTCCGTTTCGCTGACGGTCACCGTGACCGTATTCGCAGCCTTTAAGGCAGGATTCGTTTTGGCGACGGCGGTGACGGTGTAGGTTCCTGGTTCCGACCAGCCGAAGCGGTTGCCTTCGCGGATGCCCGTGTCGTCGGAGAAGTTCCATTCGGACGTGACGTCGCGCCCCTCTTCCGATTTGACGGTGAAAGTTACCTCTTCGTTGATGTTTACGGAGGTCTTGTCGCTCGAGAGGGTGTATTCGCCCTCCTCCTGCCCCGTCGGGGTACAGGCGCCCGCCAGCAGAAGGCCGGCCATCAGCATGACTTTGAGTAGTAAACGGGTTTTCATAGCCGTAGTCGTTTGTTGGTTAAATGTTCTTGTCGTCTTGGCCCGGAGGCATGGCCGGGTTTTGCTCGCCGTCGTTGCCTTCCGTTCCCCTTCGCGGTTTTCGCAATTTCAAATATAATTCTGAAAAAGGAAAAATCCTATTTTTGCGGCGAATTATGAATCGAATCGCCCCCATATTGCTCGATTGGTACGCCCGCAGCGGGCGCGACCTGCCCTGGCGCCGTACCCGCGACCCCTATCGTATCTGGCTCTCGGAGGTCATCCTCCAGCAGACGCGTGTAGGACAGGGGCTCGGTTACTACCTGCGCTTTACGGAGCGTTTTCCCGATGTCTGTTCGCTGGCGGCCGCTTCGGAAGACGAAATACTCAAGTTGTGGCAGGGATTGGGGTATTACAGCCGTGCCCGGAATCTGCACGCCGCCGCCCGGGAGGTCGTCGGCCGGTTCGGCGGAGAGTTCCCTGCGGAGCCGGACGCCCTCCGTTCGCTGCCGGGCGTGGGCGATTATACCGCTGCTGCGGTGGCTTCGATGGCGTTCGGTCTGCCGTACGCCGTCCTGGACGGCAATGTCTTCCGGGTGCTGGCCCGGCTTTTCGACGTAGAGGTGCCCGTCGATACCGGGGCGGGGCGTCGGATTTGTGTGGAGTTGGCGCAGTCGTTGCTGGATACGGAGCGGCCGGGAACCTATAATCAGGCTTTGATGGATTTCGGGGCGCTGCTGTGTACTCCGGCGCAGCCCCGCTGCGGGGAGTGTCCGTTGGCCGGATGTTGCCTCGCCCTCGCGGCCGGGACGGTCGCCCTGCGTCCCGTGAAGCAGGGACGGACGAAGGTGCGTGAACGGTGGTTCCATTATCTGCACATTAGCTGTGAAGGGCGGACACTGCTGTGTCGCCGGGCGGGGCGCGATATTTGGCAGGGGCTTTATGAATTTCCGCTGCTCGAAACGGAGGGTCCGGCGGACTTCCCCGCATTGGCCGCACGGCCCGACTTCCGCGAACTGCTGGGAGATGCGGAGTGGCGACTCGTCGGAACGGTGGTCATGCCCCGCCATCAGCTCTCCCATCAGACCATTCATGCGACGGTCTATCGCATCGAAACCCCCTCGTTGTCTGCGGCGGCCGCTGCGCTGGCGGTCGATACCGCCGCGGTGGGCGATTATGCCGTGCCGCGGCTGCTGGAGCGTTACCTGCTGGAATACGACGGTTGAGAAAGCGGCAGGGAGGCCGGCACAAACGGATAGCTTTCCTTTGCCTGTCGGGCAGGGAGCTGGCAGGTGTGGGGAAGATGGCTGCCTGCTCTCCGAAAGGGTAGGTTCCGGGGCGTTCTCTTTTCCTGTTTCTTCACCGGACGGTAAGCTGCTGTCGCGCGTTCTGGCCCTCCGGAATGCTCGCATGTTCGGTTATTTCAGATAATTTCCCCGATAAGATAGAAACTGCCGCCGATGAATATCATGTCGTGCGGCGAAGCGAGGGCGCGGGCGCGGGCGAGTGCTGCCGCGGCCTCCGGAAGCGTTTCGCCGTGCAGTCCGTACCGTTCCGCTTTCGCGGCGAGTTCCGCGGCCGGCAGGGCGCGCGGCGAGGCGGCCTGTGTGAAAAGATAGTACGCCGCTCCCGGCAGGAGCGGCAGTATGTCGTCCAGTTCTTTGTCGGCCGAGAAGCCGAGTACCATATAGAGCCGTTCGTATCCGCCTGCATTGAGCTGGCGGACGATTTCGGTCATCCCGTGGGGGTTGTGCCCTCCGTCCGCCACCGTCAGGGGTGTCTCGGCGAGCACCTGCCAACGGCCCGAAAGCCCGGTGGTGGCCATGGCGTTCCGGCAGCCGTCGAGCATCGCCCGACGGCTGATGTCGAGCTGCGTGCGGTGGCGCAGCAGGCTGACGGCGGTGCGGACGGTGACGAGGTTCTTGCGTTGGTATCCCCCCAGCAGGTCGATGGCTATTGTGCGGGTGGCACCGTCGCCGATGCGGCGCAGGGTGCAGTATTGCAGGGGCGGCCGGAGCGTGCTGCCGGTACATTCGTAGGTCCGGTCGGCGAAGACCAGCGGTGAGCCGCATTCCGCTGTGCGGGCCGTGAATACGGGCGCGCTTTCGGGGTCGGTTTCTCCGACGAGTACCGGGATGCCCGGCTTGATGATGCCCGCCTTTTCGGCCGCTATGTGTGCGACGGTGGGGCCGAGAATATCGCTGTGGTCGAGTCCGATGTTGGTGATGATGCTCAGGATGGGCTGCAGGACGTTCGTGGCATCGAGCCTTCCTCCGAGTCCCGTTTCCACGACGGCCACTTCCACCCCCGCCTCGGAGAAGCGGTGGAAAGCCATTGCGGTCGTCATCTCGAAGTAGGAGAGCCCCCGTTCGGTCATCTCCTTTCCGTACCGGTCGAGAAAGGCGGCGACCTTCTCCTGCGGTATCATCTCGCCGTCCACGCGAATGCGCTCCCGGAAATCGTGCAGATGGGGCGAGGTGTAGAGTCCCGTCCGGTACCCCGCCGCCTGCAGGACGGAGGCCAGCATGTGGGCCACGGAGCCTTTGCCGTTGGTGCCTGCGATGTGGATGGAGAGGTAGTCGCGCTGGGGGTCTCCCATGGCGCGGCACATCCCCGTGATGGCTTCCAGACCGCCCTTGTATGCGGTACGGCCTGCAGTCTGGAACGAAACGAAATTTCCGTTGAGGAAATCGAGGGCCTCCTGATAGGTCATGGATTTGCTGTGTGTTTGTATCGGTCTGTTTTCAATTCCGCCGGGGCCGGGCGTTTATTCGTCCACCAGATGGCTTTTGCGCCGGAACCGGTAAACGATGTAGTAGAGTACGGAGAGCAGGAAGACGTAGCCGCTCACCCGGCCGAGCACGTCGCCGTAACGGACGTATAGCGTTACTTCGTCCGACAGCGGTACGGTGTCCGTGACCGTTCCGCGAAAGTCCCAGCCGAGCGTGTCGAGCACGTCGCCGCGGGAGTTGATGAAACCCGATATGCCCGTGTTGGCGCTACGCACCACGTATCGGCGCGTCTCTATCGCCCGCATGCGAGAGAAGGCGAAATGCTGCTTGTAGCCGGGGGTGTCGCCCCACCAGCCGTCGTTGGTGATGACGAACAGCAGTTCGGCCCCGTGCCGGGCGAAAGTGGCGAAGTGTTCGCCGTAGACCGATTCGTAACATATCGGTGCCGCAGTGCGTATCTCGCGGCCGTCGCGCTGCAGCCGGAATATCCGGTAGTAGTTGTCCGTGCCGAGCTGTCCGGTTGTTCCGCCGAGGTCCACGATGAAATCCGTGAAGGGAGCCAGCAGCTCCATGAAGGGCATCATCTCCACCCCTATCACGAGCTTGGCCTTGTGGTGGACGGCGATGCCGCCTGCGGAATCTATCGCCAGCGCGCTGTTGTAGACATCGTACCACCGTCCGTCGCCGAGGGGGCGTGCCGAAAAGGTCTTCTCTCTTTCGCTGCGGTAGAGTTTCAGCGTCGTCGCTCCGGTAATGAACTGCGCTTCGGGCCGCTCGTTCCGGATGAATGCGAGGTATCGGGCCACCGCGGCGGAGCTGCCGATGCGGTTCTCCCAAATGTTGTCGTCCACGGCCGTTTCGGGGGCGATGATGAAATCTGCATCGACTGGCGAGGAGGCTGCGAGGGCCAGGATAATGGAGTCCTGTTCCTGCTGCGGGAGCGTGAACTTTTCGGTATAGGGCTCTATGTTGGGCTGGATGGCGGTCACCGTCACCCGCTCTCCGGCAGGCTCCTTCCAGCTCCAGAAGAGGACGAGCGACAGGAGGACGGGAAGCGCCGCCCAGGCCGTTTCGCGCAGCCACCACACTTTCCTGCGGGATGTCAGCGCCCGGAATATCAGCAGGTTGGAGACCAGTACCCAAAGCGAACCGCCGAGAGCACCCGTAAATTCGTACCACTGTATCGCCCATGTATCGTTGGCGAAGCCGTTGCCCAGCAGCAGCCATGGGAAAGAGATTTGCCCGTTGAGGTAAATGTACTCCGCCGCTATCCATCCGCATACGAGCAGGACGTTGGCGAGTGCGGGGCGGCTGCGCTTGCTCGTGTAGTGGTAGAACATGAAAACTGCGCCGAAAAGCACTACCTGTACTGCCGTGGCGGCGAAGACGCCGATGGGGGCCGCGTTCCATACCCACCATATCGTGGCGACCGACCAGAGGCAGAAGGTGAGCGCCGTCCAGCCCGCCATACGCCAGAAAGACCGGCGCGAGGAGTCGTAGCTGTTGCTGATGAGAAGCAGCGGGACGAGGGCCGCGAGCAGCGGAAGTCCGCTGATGCGGAGCCACCCGACCGATAACATGATGACGCTGCCCGCGACGAGCAGCCATTTTTTCCCTGTTGTCATTTTCTGATAGAGACGGTGACCTTTCGCGGTTCCTGCCGACGGCCGCGAAAGTACCGCAAATATAGGATATATTCGATGAAAAAGAGCGGCGGAGGTCGGTGCAGGTTCGGTTTTCGGTACCCGAATCGGCTCAAAGAGCCGATTCGGAGAGGATTCGCCGGAAGGGACGGCGGGAATCGGCTGCCGGTCCGGTTTTCGGAGCGCCGGCTTCGTGGCGGGAGAGGGAGCTGTCTGTACGGAGGCTGTTTCCGGCAGCCGTGTTTGTGGAAAAAACGTTTCTCCGGCTACGTGCAGTGCTGTGACTTATCCCGGTCTGTCCGAAAGAAAGCCCCTTAGACTGTTGTTCCGAATACTTTTGCCGGTCGGAACCGTATGACGGACAGTCCCATGTCGTTTTCACCAACCCCGTTTTGGCAAAAAGGGGCACCCGGAAGGGTGCCCCTCATGTGGCGGAATGCGGTCGGTGCCTACTCAATGGCCTCGACCGAGCTGAAATAGCTTCCCCATGCCGTTTCGTACTCTTCGACCGAAGCTGCCGGAACTTTCAGTATCACGTTGGCTTTGTTGATACGGATGAAGGCCGGATAGGTATGGCTGCCCAAGTCGTCCGTATAGGACGTCGGCATCTCCGGTACGGCCGCGGCACGGCATATCACGGTTTTCAGTGCCGTCGATTCCCAATGGAAGGCGGTGGAGGCCAGCACTTCTATCGACGCGGGCAGGTCAATCGTCTCAAGGTTATTGTACGCGAAGGCACTGAAATCGATTCGTTTCACTTTATCCGGAATCACCAGGCTGGTAATGCCGTTATTGGAGAAGGCCCTTTGCCCGATGGCTTCCAGCGAGGAGGGCAGGGTGAGCGCGCTTATCTGGCATTGGTTGAAAGCGTCGGCTCCAATGGTCGTAACCCCCTCGGGCAGATTGATGGAGGAGAGGCTTTTCTGGTAGATGAAGCATCCTTCCGGAATTTCGGTAACGCCTGTCCCGGTGAAAGTGACCGATGTCAGGTAGCTCTTGTTACCGTTGTCATAATAGGGATTTTCGAAAGCCCAGGCGCCTATGGAAGTAACCGAGGCGGGTACGACCATGGCTGTAATAGCGCTACCGTAGAAGCAGCTTGCGGGGATTTCGGAGACTCCGTCAGGAATCGTGAAGGTCTCTACGGCGGTGTTTTCCAGTATCCACCTTCCCAATTCGGAGACCGAAGAGGGGACATCGAGTTTTTCAAGGGCGGTGCAGTTGGCGAAGGCCGCATCTTCAATCGTCGTAAGTCCTTCGGGTAGAATCACCTCTTTCAGGGTCGTATTGGCATCGTCATAGAAGGCCAGGGCCCTGTTCGGGAACACGGTCATCTCCGTGCCGGAGAGGTCGAGGAGTTCCAATGCGGTAAGGTTCTCGCGGATATATGCAAAGTCGGTTGCGTTCAAGGTGCCCGTGATGCGGAGGGCGGTAACCGAAGAGGCATCCGTCCCGGCGAGCCGGTCGGCAAGCTCCCCGGAAAGGTTCTCCACCTCTATCCCGTCGAAGAACTCCGAGGGTTTGAAGTGCGTCACCGTACTGCGTTCGATGACCACGCCTCCCTCCGGCGATTTGGTATAGGAGTAGCTGCGCCCGTCGGAGGTGCGCGCCCTCACGCCGACCGAAGCGTAGGTCCCGGCCGGAAGAACCACATGGAACGAGGTGGCCGAAGCAGGGTTCAGGGCGATGCCGTCGCCGCACTCGAGCCGTACGGTCGTGCTTCCGCCCTCGTCCGGTACGAACAGGGGCCCCGAGGCGTAACCGCCGAAATCGACACTCCCGCTGCCGGCGATGACCGCGCCGCCGGCCGTCACTTCGACCGAGCCGATTTTATCCTCCGCACTGCCCAGCAGCCGGATGTCGAGATAGCCGCAGGCGTTCTTGAAGGCATAGTTCGCGCCGTCGGCCGATACGGCGACCGAAATGTTGGCGTTGGGCCCGAACGAACCCTGCCGGTAGGTCTGTACGGCAGGCAGGGTGACGGGCAGGGTAAGGTCGGCCCCCAGCCGGTTGCCCGGCACCATCGGATAGTAGGCGTAGAACGTCTCGCCCGAAAGCGTGATGTCACCCTCCATGGTGAAAAGGCCCTGCGAGGCATCCGTTTCGGTAAGCGCCCGGTAGGTCAGGTTGGCGTCGGTGTTGTCGGCCGTCATGACGCCTATCACGTCGCCCTGCGACCACGCCACACGGCCGTTTTCGTCGAACGAAGAGCGGCTCACGGCTCCGTCGTGCACCTCCTCCGCAACGGCCCGTATCGCCCCTTCGCCCGGTTCCGGCTGCCGTCCCCCCGACGGAGCCTCCTTGGCACACGCCCCCAGCAGGAGCGCGGCCGACAATGCAATGGATAATCTTCTTTTTTTCATGCCCTGTAATGTGTTGATGTCCGTCAATATTCGTAGCCTCCGTCGAGGGTTACGTCTTCGTGCGTGCCGCTCACGCTCTCCGGCGAAGAGACCGCGATGCCCTCCTCCACGGCCACCGCCAGCAGCTCGGCCCGGGGCCGTTCGTAAATGCGTCTTTCCATACTGCAAGTGAATTAAAATGAACCTGTATAAATACATATGCAGGCGCTCCGGACGCAATCCTCCGGAAACCCATGCGCCTGCCCGACACAAAGGTAGGGCGGCCGATGAATTTTATCCAAAACAATAATTTATTTTTATAAATTGTAAAAAAACGTATCTTTATAAATTCATTCATGCATATCCCGATTCCCGGCTGCAGAAAGCCGGGACACACCCGCAGCTCCCACACTCCCCCTCTACGCCCCGCACAAGAAAGTTCCCCCACAAGGGACTGTTTTATCCGCATTCTTACTACTTTTGTCAGGGAATGGATATGTGGCTGGACATATTTTTGCGGGGTATCCTCATCGGGCTGGTGGTTTCCATGTTCTCGATAGGGCCCGTCGGCGTACTCTGCATCCAGCGGACGCTGAGCAAGGGACAGCGTTCGGGCTTCTTCTCCGGGCTAGGGGCTGCGACCGCCGACACCGTCTATGCCACGGTGGCCTTTTTCGCCATCGCATTCGTGCACGGCTTCATCGAACAGAACCAGTTGCTGCTGAAAATCATCGGCGGCGCGTTCGTCGTCGTGGTCGGCCTTTATATCTTTTTCCAGAACCCCGTGGTGCAGATACGCCGCAACAGGTCCGGCAAGGTCAGCCTGTGGCGCGACTTCCTCTCCATTTTTCTCTTTACCATCGCCAATCCCGCTATCAGTCTCGTCTTCGTGGGGCTGTTCGCCATGTTCGGCATCAGCAACGATGCCGGTTACATAAACGGCGTGGCCATGCTGGTAGGGGTGCTCGCCGGGGCTGCCGGATGGTGGTTCCTGTTTACGTTCGTGCTGAACATCTACCGCAAACGCTTTCGTCCCCGATACCTGCTCTGGATGAACCGCATCGCCGGCATCCTTATCATCCTGCTGGGAGTGACGGCGATAATCTCTTCCCTATTCAATATCCATTTCGATGAACTCATCCCGAAATAGCGCACAGGACAAGAAAATCGTGATAGCCATCGACGGCTTTTCGTCGGGAGGCAAGAGCACCTTTGCACGGATGCTCGCCGCCCGGCTCGGCTACATATTCATAGATACGGGGGCCATGTACCGTGCCGTGACGCTTTACGGCATCGAACACGGAGCGATACGGAACGGTGTTCCCGACCGGGAGCGGCTCGTGGGGATGCTCGGGGAGATAGCGATTTCCTTCCGGTTCAATCCCCGCCGGCAGGCGAGCGATATCTACGTCAACGGCGAGTGCGTCGAGGAGAAGATACGCGGTATCGAGGTCAGTGCGGCCGTCAGTTCGGTCAGCAGCATTCCGGAAGTGCGCCGGAAACTCGTGGCGCTGCAACAGCGGATGGGAAAGGACAAGGGCGTCGTCATGGACGGGCGCGACATCGGTACGGTGGTCTTTCCCGATGCGGAGCTGAAACTCTTCATGACGGCCGACCCGAAGGTGCGGGCCGTGCGCCGTTACGAGGAGCTTCGGGCACGGGGAGACGACGTATCGCTGGAGGAGATAGAGCGCAATATCCGGGCCCGCGACCGGGCCGACCAGGAACGCGAGGTCAGCCCGCTGCGGATGGCTCCCGATGCGGTGGTGCTCAACAACAGCGACATGACGCTCGCCCAGCAGATGGAGTGGATAGAACCGATACTGGAAGAGAAGATACGCGGTATATGACGGAAAGCCCGCTGCGGCGGGCAGGGTTCGTGTTATGGCAGAGGGAAAAGTACATATAGAGATAGACGGCGGGTCGGGGTTCTGCTTCGGCGTGGTCAATGCCATATCGCAGGCCGAGCGGTCGCTCGCCGGGGGCGGCGGGGTGGCCTGCCTGGGCGATATCGTGCACAACCGCCTTGAAGTGCAGCGTCTGGAAGCGATGGGCCTCCGCACGGTCCGGCATGAGGAACTTGAGGGACTGGCCGGCGGACGGGTGCTCATCCGGGCCCACGGGGAACCCCCTTCCACATATGAGAAGGCGGCCCGTCTCGGAATCGAGGTGATAGACGCTACCTGTCCCGTGGTGGCGGGGCTGCAGCGTACCGTGGCGGCGGCCTATGCCGAGATGCAGGCCTGCGGCGGCCAGGTGGTGATACTCGGTAAGCGCGGCCATGCCGAGGTGGTGGGGCTCGCCGGCCATGCCGACGGCCGGGCGGTCATCGTCGAGGGCCCCGACGACCTCGATGCGGTGGATTTCTCGCGTCCGGTCTATTTCCTCGCCCAGACCACGCAGAGTCTGGCACTTTTTCACCGGATGGCGGACATCATCCGGGAACGGACACGCTGTCCGGAGTCCGTGACGATACGCGACACCATCTGCCGGCAGGTGTCGAGCCGCGAGGCCAAACTGCGTGAGTTCGCGGGGAGATTCGATGCGGTCATCTTTGTCAGCGGGCAGAAGAGCTCGAACGGTAAGGTGCTCTACGGCGTCTGCCGGGAGGCCAATCCGAACAGTTATAGCATCGAAGACGCCGGAGAGCTGCAGTTCCGGTGGCTGGAGGGTTGCCGTTCGGTGGGAATATGCGGAGCCACTTCCACGCCCGGCTGGCTGATGCGCCGGGTCGCGGAGCGTGTCGGCGAGATGGTCGGGACGCCGGAGGAGTGATGCCCGGCCGGTGCGGCGGAAGAGGGAATTTCATATAAAAACAGCATAAGACGATGAGTGCAGGACAATATATCCGCCGGGCGGCGGGTTATTTCATAAAGTTAGTAGTGCTGGTGGGACTGCTCTACCTGCTGATGTTCGTGACGGGAACGGCGCGGGTGAGCGCGGAGTTCTTCTTCCGGGAGCTGTTCACCACGCCGCGGGGCATTCTTCTCGTGGCGGCGCTGGCCGTGCTATCGGCCTTCTATCCGAAGTTCGGGTACGTCAGCCGCGAAGCGGAGGCCGACATCGTGGCCGACCGGGATGCCATCATCAATGCGTTCCATGCGGCGGGCTACGTGATGGCCGGCGAAGTTCCGGGCGAATTGATGACCTTCCGCGCCGGTTCGTTTCTCCGCAGGCTGTGGCTCACCTTCGACGACCGGGTGACGGTGAGGACCTTTGGGGGCGGCATCGTTATTGAAGGCATACGCAAGGAGGCGGTACACGCCCAGTTCAGGATAAACACATACATGCAGAACAGGAGTTATGGGAAAAGGGATTAAATATGGGTTGTGCGTACTGGCCGGTGCCGTCGTGCTGGCAGTAGCTACGGCGGCCGTTCCGCCGCCCGACGGGTTCCGGATGGGGCGCAACATGGAGGTGCTGGTCAATATGCTGCGCGACATCTCCCTTTTCTATGTGGACGACGTGGACCCCGACGAGCTCCTCTCGGATGCGGCCGCCGGCATGACGGCCGGACTCGACCCATATACCGTCTTTATCTCCGAGGAGGATATGGATACCTTCCAGCTCCTTACCACGGGCCGTTACGGCGGCGTGGGTTCTCTTATCCGCAAGAGCGGCGACGGAGTGGTTTTCGCGGAGCCCTACAAAGGCTCGCCGGCCGATAGGGCCGGTATCGTCGTGGGCGACCGGATTCTCGAAATAGACGGACAGGACGCTTCCGCCATGACGACCGAACAGGTGAGTTCGCTGATGAAGGGAGAACCGGGCACCCGACTGAAGATGAAGGTGGCCAAATTCTATACCGGCGATACGGTGCAGGTGGAGTTGAAACGGGAGATAATCAATATTCCCGGCATTCCCTACTACGGCATGTTGCCCGACAGCGTGGGGTATATTCTCAATATCGATTTTACGGACGAAGTGAGCAACGACATGCGCAACGCCATCATGTCGCTCCGGGAGCAGGGGGCCAAAGCCCTTATACTCGACTATCGGAACAACGGGGGCGGTATCGTGCAGGAGGCGGTCAAGATACTCTCCTTCTTCGTGCCGCGCGGAACCGAGGTAGTCAGCCTCCGGGGGCGCAATCCGGAGGAGAATGCGGTGTTTACCACGCAGCAGGACCCGCTCGATACGGAGATACCGCTCGTGGTGCTCGTCAATAACGGTTCGGCGTCTGCCGCCGAAATCGTGGCCGGTGCGCTGCAGGACATGGACAGGGCGGTGCTCGTCGGCCGCAGAACCTTCGGTAAGGGGCTCGTGCAGTCTACCCGGCCGCTCGGTTACAATGCTTATCTGAAGGTCACCACTGCCAAATACTACCTGCCCAGCGGCCGCTGCATACAGGCCATCGACTATGCGTCGCGGGCCGAGGACGGTACGCTCAGCCATATCCCCGATTCGCTCATCACGGAGTTCCGGACGGCGGCAGGAAGGCGTGTCTATGACGGCGGCGGGGTGATGCCCGACGTCCGGGTCCCGGCCGAGTATGTGAGCCGTTTCGCCTACGTCGTCTACGGCAAGGGGTATATCCACGATTTCGTGGACGGCTTCATGCGGCGCAACCGCGACCGGGAGATAGTCCCCGGGAGTTTCGCGCTGAGCGATGCGGACTATGCCGATTTCACGGCGTTCATGCAGGACAAGGACGTGGAGTGGGAGTCCGATACGAAGCGCCTGCTGGCCAGGTTGAAGGAGTCGGCCGAGGCGGAGCGCTACATGGACAGCATCGGCGTCTATCTGGAGGGTATCGAGGCGAACCTCGACGACGATGTCCGGGCCGGCCTGCAGCTTTATCGGCAGGAGCTTACGGAGCTTATCGAGAACGAAATTGTCCTCCGCAGCGCTTACAATGCGGGGGTCGTGGAGCATAACATGGCGAAGGACCCCGACGTGCGCGAGGCGCTTGCGGTACTGAACGACCCGGAACGTTACCGGGAAATCCTCGCCTCGAAGGATACCGACCGAAAATAGGGGCGCCGACAGGCGGCGCAGTGCGCTATGAAGGCTAAATGGAATTTCATGAATATCGACCGCACCACGCTCTCTTTCCGCAAGAAAGTGGTGCTGATATCCTTCGGTCTCGCTATCGGGTGCGTTTCGCTGTGGTTCACCTCGAGCATGGCCCGTCAGTTGCGCGAAAAGGAGAACTACGAGGTGAGGCTCTGGGCGCTTGCCATCGAACGGCTCGGACAGTTCAATGCGGACGACCCCCTGTCGGCCTACATCATGGACAGCCGGAACAACATTCCCTTCATCCGTACGACCGACAATTTCAGCGAGGTGCTCAGTTCCAACCTGATTCCCGACCGCATTCTCTACCATCCCGACCTGCTGAGCCGCAAGCTGGAACAGCTCGCGCGGGAGAATCCGCCTTTGGAAATCACGGCGTGGAACGGTTCGCGGTTCTACATATTCTACGGCAATTCGCGTCTGCAGAAAACGCTCACGGTCTTTCCGTTCGTACAGCTCGCCGTGATAGTCATCTTCATCGGTTTCGGGTTCCTCACCTTCCGCAGCTCGCAGGAGGATGAACAGAACAAAGTATGGATAGGGCTTGCCAAGGAGACGGCCCATCAGCTCGGTACGCCCATCTCGTCGCTGCTTGGCTGGATAGAGTACCTCAAGACGCAGCACATCGACCCCTCCGTCGTAGAGGAGATGAACAAGGACCTCACGCGGCTGATGAAGGTGGCCGACCGCTTCTCCAAAATAGGCTCGGAGACGGTGCTGTCGCCGGCCAACGTGAACGAGGTGGTGGGCAGCAGCGTGATGTATTTCCGCACGCGCATCCCGCGTAACGTAACCCTGAGCTACAACGGACTCGCCATCGCCCCTGTGCAGGCGATGATAAACGGTGCCCTGTTCGAGTGGGTGGTGGAAAACCTGCTGAAGAACTCCCTCGATGCGCTGCAGGGGCAGGGGGAGATAGACGTGCGCATCTCCGACGACCTTGAATGGGTCTATATCGACGTGAAGGATACGGGCAAGGGTATCCCGAAATCCAATTTCAAACGTATTTTTGAGCCCGGTTTTACGACCAAGACGCGCGGTTGGGGACTGGGGCTCTCGCTTAGCAGACGCATCATCGAGGAGTACCACAAGGGGCGTATCTATGTGGTCGATTCCGAACCCGGCCGGGGGACGACCATACGCATCGCCCTTAAAAGGCTTTACGCATGACATTCGGGGCTGCGGGGGATACGACGGTGGTGCGGACGTTTCCGTACGGCGTTCCGGAGGGAGCGGACTCTCTCGTGCGGTTGTCGTTCGGAGCGGACGATACGGTGCGGCATGTCCCGGGGCGACTTCTGCCGACGGATTCCCTTCCGGAACCGTTTTCCCCGGTACTCCCTGCGGATACCGTATCGGCAGCCGACATTTATGGACCCGTCAGTTTCGTTCCCGTTGCCGGTGCTCCGGAGCCTTGCGGCATACCCGTTACTTTCGGTGTCGGGTATCAGATGCTGACGGTACTGCTGCTGTTGTTCTATCTGCTGCTGGTCTTCCGTGCCGGCGGTCATGCGGCGCGGATGATGCGTGCCGTCTGGGGACGTGGCGGGGAGGGGAAACACCGGCATGACGGCGACATGCCCGGAGCCGAGGTGCAGGCACTGATTCTAGCCTGCGGCCTGCTGATGTGCGGCTTGGCGGCGGTAAAAATCTTTGAATTGTGGGAAGAGTGGCGGTGGCTTCCCTCCTCTCTGTGGGGCGGAGGGTGGCTCGTCGTGCCGGCGGTCATGCTGGTGCTGCTCGCCGTCATGGGGGTACAGTCGGCGGTCTTGCATGTCGTCGGGAAACTTACCTTCAGCACGGAATTCATCCGGATGCTTTGCGCCAAGCGTCTCTCGTTGTTCGCTTCCATGACCGTGACAGGAACGCCTGCGGTGTTGCTTGCGGCTCTCTCCGGCGGTGTGTGGGCCGATGTAGCGGCCGGCTTGTTTGTGGCCGTAACCGTCGCTCACTTAGCGCTCTATGCCGGACGCTCCTTTTTGTGGTTTATCGACCGAAAAGTTTCGATTTTGCTTTGGATTTTGTACCTTTGCGCCGTCGAAGCGATGCCGTTCGGCATATTTGCGGTCGGCCTGTCCAGGAGCTGGCCGGTATAGACGCAGTAGAACTTAAACAGGTTTGAGAGTTGAAGGTCAGGAACATATTGATTTCGCAGCCGGCGCCTGCCGTCATTGAAAAATCTCCGTTTTACGAAATTATCCAGAAATACAACGCCAAGATAGACTACCGGCCCTTTATCAAAGTCGTCGGTGTCAGCCTCAAGGAGTTCCGCAGCCAGCGGGTAGAGATACTCGAACACACTGCCGTGGTATTCACGAATCGCACTACCGTAGACAGTTTTTTCCGGATATGCGAGGAGGCGCGCATTACCGTGCCCGAAACCATGAAGTATTTCTGCAATACCGAGGCGATAGCCCTCTATCTCCAGAAATATATCGTCTACCGCAAGCGCAAGATATTCTTTGCGGACGGTAAGTTCGACACCTTCATGGAGTTGATTCTGAAACATAAGGAGGAGAAGTTTCTCGTATCGCTCACCGAACCGAACAACGGCGAGGTACCCGATACAATGGAGAAACTGAAACTCAATTTGTCGAAAGTGGTGTTGGCCAAGACCGTGGCAGCCGACCTCGAGGGGATAGAGCCTTCGCAGTATGACCTGATGGTATTTTACAGCCCGTCGGAGATTTCCACCCTCGTTTCCGCCTTCGGAGTCGAAAGTATTCCCACGGTGGCTACGTTCGGAACGAGTACCGCTTCCGCCGCCGCGAATGCGGGCCTGCGGATAGGAACCCTTGCTCCTTCTCCCGAGGCGCCTTCGATGGCCAAGGCGATAGATATCTACATAGGCAAGATAAACAGCGGCCAGGAGCTTTCGCCGGTGGTGGTGAACGGCAGCGGCAAGGCGGCCGAGTTCCTGAAAGCGCAGGAGGTGAAGCCGGGACGCAAGGCACGCCCGCGCAAGCCGGAACAGGCACCTGCCGACAAGAAGGCGAAACAGGCATAATACGGCCGGGAACCGGAGACAGGGAGACCGTTCGGTAAAAGCGTATGGCGCTTTGCCGGGCGGTCTCTTTTTTGTAATTTTGCATACATTCCCGATGGCGGTGCGTGCCGGAGAATATCGGCGTACGGATGTTGGTTTAGCGACGGATTGACATGGCGGAGAACGGACTGTCGCGGGCCGAACGGCTTCGCGGCGACAAATCCATAGGAGAGCTTTTCAGGGAGGGACGGAGCGGTTTCGTTTTTCCGTTCCGGTATTACTATCTCTGCGTCCCTGCCGAAGCGGGAGTACCCGCAGGTTCCATGCTCGTGTCCGTTCCCAAGAAGCTGTTCCGCCGGGCCGTGAAACGCAACCTGCTGAAGAGGCGGACGCGCGAGGCATTCCGGTTGGAGAAACACGGCGCAGTCCGTTGTACGGCCCGGGAGGAGTGCCTCCGTATTGCGCTGGTCTACGCTGCGAAGGAGGAGGTCGGAACAGTACGGCTGCGCGGGAGCGTCCGGCGGATTTTTGCGGAGATTGCGGCTGCGCGGGAGCGTTCGGCCGGGCAGACCGGAGGAGGGGAGCAACGATGAAGCCCGCTGAGATAGCGAAAAGAGTGGTCGCTTTTCCTTTCATTCTGTTGGTGAAGTTTTACCAGCTTTGCATTTCACCCTTTACCATGCCTTCGTGCCGTTACACGCCGACCTGTTCCGAATACGCCCTGCAGGCCATCCGGAAATACGGCCCCCTGAAGGGTGGCTGGCTCGCCCTCAAACGCATCGCCCGGTGCCATCCCTGGGGCGGGCACGGGTACGACCCCGTCCCCTGACGTTTCCCTTTTGTATTTGTTGCCGGCGAGTCATTCGCTGTTTGGTTCCTACCGTTTTATTTTATAAATTTATAACATTATTTGTCATCTGCCTAAAACTATGTGCTATGAAAACGCTGTGTTCATTTGCAGGATTGTGGCTTCTTCTTGTATTTGCTGCGGGCTGCGAGAGGCGGCCGGTCGAGGAGCCGCCCGTGATAGGGGATAAGGGATATACGCTCGAATGTACTTATTTCAATGAGTGTTCCGTCCCGATAAAGTTCGACTTTATGTATGGGGAGGTCGCCGATGTCCCCGTAGGCGGGAAATACACCCGTAACAGCGTGGGACTGGGGTGTTTCCCGGACCATCCTTTCAAGCCTTACAGGTGGTTCAAGTTGTATTGCGGAGATTATCGTGTCGATGTCATCGACCGTCCGGAACTGGAGCTGTTCGACCTGACGAATTACGACCTCGTGCGGGAGGAGGAGTGTTACTGTAGGTACGAATATACCTTTACAGACGAATATTTCGAGAAGAATGGGTACGAGCTGCCGCAGCAGCCGGCCGATTGAGAGCGGCGGACGGTTCCCGAAAATCGCGTGGCGGGATGCCGAAAGGGGGGAGACGGTTGCCCGTTGTCGGAAAAAATCGTAACTTTACGGGGAATGGCTGAAAAAAGTATGACATTTAAAAGATAATCACCATGTTCTCGAAAGAAACCTACATCAAGCGGCGCGAGCTGCTGCGCGAAAGGGTATCGCGCGGGGGACTCATCCTGTTGCCGGGCAACAGCGAGGCTCCGAGAAACTATCCCGACAACGGCTACCATTTCCGTCAGGACAGCAATTTCCTCTACTTCTACGGTCTCAAACTGCCCGACCTGGTCGGCCTGCTCGACATTGATGCGGGCGAGGACTGGCTCTTCGGCGACGACCTCTCGATGGACGACATCATCTGGACGGGACCGCAGCCGACCGTAAGCGAACTGGGTGCTCGATGCGGCATTTCGCATACCGCCCCGCTGGCCGTGTTGCAGGAGAAGCTGACGCTCGCGATAAGGAAAGGGCGTCCGGTGCACTTCCTGCCGCCCTACCGTGCCGACAACAAACTGAAGCTGAGCCGCTGGCTCGGCATCTGCCCGGAGGCGATAGCGGACCGCATTTCGATAGAGCTTGCCATTGCCATCGTATCGCTGCGCGACAAGAAGTCGGACGAGGAGATACGCGAAATCGAGGATGCCTGCGAAATCGGATACCGTATGCACACGACGGCCATGAAGATGTGCCGTCCCGGTGCACGTGAGCGCGACATCGCGGGGGCAATCGAGGGCATCGCGCTCGAAATGGGCGAAGGCGTGTCGTTCCACTCCATCGTCACGCAGCACGGCGAGACGCTCCATAACCACGGCCACGACGGTATTCTCGAATCAGGCCGCATGCTGCTGGTGGATGCGGGGGCCGAGAACCTGATGAACTATTGCAGCGACTTTACCCGTAGCTATCCGGTAAACGGCCGGTTCACCCCCATGCAGCGCGATATTTATGAAATCGTACTCGCCGCGAATGCCCATGCGTTCGAGATGGCCAAACCGGGTCTGCTTTACAAGGAGGTGCACCTGGCCTGCGTGAAAGTCATCCTCGAAGGACTCAAGTCGCTCGGTCTCGTCCGGGGCGACATGGACGAGGCGGTGGCCAACGGGGTACATGCGCTCTTCATGCCCCACGGACTGGGGCACCTGATGGGGCTCGACGTGCACGACATGGAGGATATCGGGGAGAAATATGTGGGATACGACCTCGAGACGGAGCGCAGCACGCAGCTCGGCGTAAGCAACCTGCGGATGGCCCGGCGCCTGCAGGTGGGGATGGTGATGACCGACGAACCCGGTATCTATTTCATTCCGGCCTACATCGCCAAATGGAAGGCTGAGGGCACGAACAAGGAGTTCGTCAATTTCGACAAGCTCGAACCGTACATGAATTTCGGCGGAATACGTATCGAGGACGACCTGCTCATTACCGAAACGGGCAACCGCATCCTCGGCAAGCGCCGCATTCCGGTTACCGTACAGGAAATCGAGGAGTTCATGGCCGGCGACCGATAGGCCTTCCGGTCGGAAAACGCACAAAGCAGGGGAACGGATTGCCGTTCCCCTGCTTTCGTATGCCTCTGTTTTGTCTTGCTGTCCGCATTGCGAAACGTCCCGGATACGGCGGTTGCAAAATCCGTGACTATCGTGCGGCAAGTGCGGGATGATACCGCAGGGGAACCGGAACGATAGGAGCGATGCGTTGCAGAGGCGGCGGGAGGCGGTTCGTCCGGCTTTTTTCCCGTTGTCGGCGGTATTCGTGCCGAAAAGGGGTATCAGGGTGCTATTCCCGTAATCCGGAAATACAGTTCCCTGCCGTCGAGGGTGCACTGCGCCGCGATGTCGCAGTCGAAAGCCGGGCGCTGTTCGGGCGGGGCGGAAGCGTCGTATTCGGTGCGGATAAAGCCGTCGCCGGCTATGCCGAGACGGGAATATTTTTCGGCTCCGTAGACAGAGAGCGAGGCCCGGGAAGAATATACGTATAGCCTCACATCGTAATCGTCGCCGCCGACTTCGAAACTACCCGTGTCGAATACGTACTTCCGGCCGTTCCGGACGGCCTCGCACAGTAGCGTTACGGCATTCATCATGCCGTTGGAGTCGTCCCGTACCGTTATGCGTCCGTCGGAAATCTCTAACGGGCTGCCGTCGAGGGTGACCTCCCATGCGGTGATGCGGTAACCGTCGATCAGGTCAATCATCCCGGTACATCCCGGTATCGGGGGGCAAGTATGTGCCTCTTTGTTGCATCCGTATGCCGCTCCCAGCACCGCCGCATATATCATTATCCGATGCAGTAGATGTAGGTTCATCATGGTGATAGCGATGATTGTATGTTATGCAAGATAACGAAAATTCCGGTAAGATGGCGTGAAGCGTCCGGTTTCTGTCGCACGGGTGGGATGCCGATATGCGGAACGGCTGCCGCCATGTGAAAAAACGGCACCGGACAATGGGCCGGTGCCGTTCGTTCAGTCGGGAAAAGCATTACGCTTCACCCATGTTGAATCCCTTGATGCCCTCTTTCGAACCGCCCTGCGGGATGTTGATGCGGCCTACGTTGGCCTCGTAGCGGGCGATATTCTCCTGCAGGGAGAGCAGCAGCCGCTTGGCGTGTTCCGGGGCGAGGATAATCCGGCTTTTCACTTTGGCTTTCGGTACGCCCGGCAGCACGGCTGCAAAGTCGAGAACGAATTCCGAAGTGGAGTGGGAGATTATTGCGAGATTGGCGTAAGTGCCCTGTGCGACCGCCTCTTCGAGTTCGACGTCGATTTGATGTTTTTCGTTTGCCATAATTCAGTAGTTTTTAAAATAGGTCGTTTTCGGGGCAGCTCCGTGTCCCGCATTTATACAAAGGTAACGTTATCGGTGTATTCCGATTGTCCGGTACCGGATAAGTTATCGCACTTTTATCAACAAAACGGTTGGCGGACGGCGGTGCGGGGCGCAGACCGACCGGCTGACGGCGGCAATCGGCCGTCCCGTTCCCCGGCCGTTTCGGGCCCGCGGAGGATACTTCAATCGAGATAGAATTCCCGGAGCTTCCCGATGTCCGCACCGAGCTCCTCGCGCAGGTAGGTCTCGACGGAGCCGTAGGCCGTCCTGATGCTGTCGATACCGGCGGAGAGGTAGTTCGGTTTTACTTCGAGCATTCCTTTCAGTTGCGGGAAACGTTCGGCATACCGGCTGTATTTTCCGGCGAGGTAACCGTTGGAGGCGAGGTAATCCTCCATGACGGTCTGTTCGGGTACGCCCAGTGCATACAGTATCAATGCTGCACCCATGCCCGTTCGGTCCTTGCCTGCCGAACAGTGGAACAGGATGGCTGCATCGTCCGTCTCCTGGAGCAGTCGGAAAAGTTCGCGGTATCGTTCCCGGCCTTCGTCGGAGGTTGCGAAATAGACGTTCATCCATTCCATTTTCGCCTCCACCTCTTCCGGTGTCATAGCGATGTATGATTGAAGGTCGTCGAGGCTGCCGGGAGTGATGGGCAGGCCGACGTATGTCATTCCCTGTGGGGACAGTTTGTCGGGCATTGCCCTGACTTCCTGTAGCGAACGGAAATCCGCGACGGTCTTCACCGGTATGGATGCCAGGTAGGCGAGGTCTTCGTTGGTCAGGCTGTGCAGGTCGTCGGAGCGGATAATCCTGCCCCATTTGACATGCCGTCCGTCCGAGGTGCGGTATCCTCCGAGGTCGCGCATGTTGAATCCGCCGGACATCGGCAACTGCCGTTCGGCGAGTATCGCCCGGTTGCCGCCCGTTTCGAATTGGAAATAACTGCGTGTGCCGGCCGGTACGGGGAGGGTGTAACTGCCTGCACCGCTACCCGTCAGGATGGGGGCGGAAAGGTCTATCGTCTCCGGGGCGGCGCCGGCATAGAGTTCCCACTCTCCGGGCAGCGTTACGGTCAGTACGGCTGTTTTCTCCTCCCTGTCGCGGGAGACGGTTACTTTGCCGGAGAGGTCTTCGCCGGCATATCCGGGGGTATCGGACCGTTTCCCGCAGGAAACGGCAGCGGAGAGCAGTATGGCCGCTGTCAGGGTGGATTTGTTCATAATCGAATAAGGCTTCGGCCGACGGGATGCGGTTCGCTTCCTGTCGGGAGTGTGCATGCACGACGGAATCTCCGCCGGAACGGGCGGGGTGGCGTCGGTGCATGCGTCTTGTCGTTGGAGAGGGTATCCAAAATTGTGCCATGCGATGGAAAAGGGCCGGAAGGCGGCGATGCTTCGTGCCGCGGTATCGTTGCCCCTCTCCGTCGTCTCCGGAATGCGGTGCGGAAGGAATCGCTGTAAAAGAGGGTTATTCCCGGTTGCGCGAATCCATCCAGATGGTGACGGGGCCGTCATTGATGAGTTCCACCTGCATGTCGGCCCCGAAGACGCCCGTAGCGACCGGTCGGCCGAGGAGCTCCGCGAGCCGCTCCGTAAAGATGCGGTAGAGCGGCAGGGCCGTCGCTTCGCCCGCCGCGCGGATGTACGAAGGGCGATTGCCCTTCTTCGTGGAGGCCATCAGCGTGAATTGGCTGACGGCCAGGACTTCGCCTCCGACCTGCCGAATGTCGAGATTCATCACCCCCTCCGCGTCGTCGAAGATACGGAGTCCGGCACACTTGCGTACCAGCCATTCGATGTCCTCTACGGTATCTTCATCCGCTATGCCCACCAGAATGAGCATGCCGGCGCCTATCCGCGAAACGAGTTCATTCCTGACGGAGACTGAGGCCCGTCGTACCCGCTGAATCAATATCCTCATGGTAATTTCTGTCGTCTTGTAATGGTCGGGGTACCGTGCCGCTATCGTCAGTGCGCTTCGAGCCAGTTCTCTCCGACGCCGCACTCCACGACCAGTTCTACCCGAAGCCGTGCGGCGTGTTCCATGGCCTCCCGGACAAGGGCCGTGACCTCCTCCTGTTCCTCGCGGAGCATGTCGATGACCAGTTCGTCGTGTACCTGGAGGATGACTTTGGAATGGATGCCTCGGGCGGCGAATTCACGGTGGATGCGGTTCATGGCGATTTTGATGATGTCGGCGGCGCTGCCCTGTATGGGGGCGTTGATGGCGTTTCGCTCGGCCAGGGAGCGCACCACGGAGTTGGCCGAACGGATGTCGGGCAGGTATCGGCGGCGGCCGAAGATGGTTTCTACGTATCCCGTCTCCCGCGCCTGGGCCACCACGCGTTCCATGTACTCCTTTACCTTCGGGTATGCGGTGAAATAGCCGTCGATGATGCGTTTCGCCTCTTCCATGGTGATGTTGCCCATTCGCTGCTTGAGGCCGAATGCCGAAATGCCGTAGATGATGCCGAAGTTGGCCGTCTTGGCCTTGCGCCGGTGTTCGGGCGTCACCTCTGCGAGCGGGATGCCGAACAGGCGTGCCGCGGTGGCCCGGTGGATATCCTCACCATGGCGGAAGGCCTCTATCAGCGCTTCGTCGCCGCTCAGATGCGCCATGAGGCGTAGCTCCACCTGAGAGTAGTCGGCCGAGAGCAGCAGGTGGTCGCTGTCCGACGGGACGAATGCCCGCCGTATCTGGCGCCCCTGTTCGGTGCGTATCGGGATGTTCTGCAGGTTGGGGTTCGTCGAGGAGAGCCGGCCGGTGGCCGTAACGGCCTGATTGAAGGAGGTGTGCACCCGTCCCGTAACGGGATTCACGAGCTGCGGCAGTGCCTCGATGTAGGTCGAGAGCAATTTTTTGAGTCCCCGGTACTCCAGTATCATGTTCACCACCGGATGGCGGTCGGCGAGCGAGGCAAGGTACTCTTCGTCGGTGCTGTACTGTTTGGTTTTGGTACGTTTCGGTTTCGGGTCGATGCGCATCTTCTCGAAGAGTACCGTGCCGAGTTGACGCGAGGAGTTCACGTTCAGGTCGGGCGTTCCGGCGAGCTCTCGGATGCGCCCTTCGAGGGCGTCCATCTCCACCGTCAGTTCGCGGCCGTATTCGGCCAGACGGGCGGTGTCTATCTTGACGCCGGTCAGCTCGATGTCGGCCAGCACGTCGATGAGCGGTTCCTCTATTTCGCGGTAGAGCTTTTCGAACCCGGTGCCCGCAATCTGGGGCCATAGAAGGTTTTTCAGCCGCAACGTCACGTCGGCATCCTCCGCACCGTACTCCGCGATGGCTTCGAGCGGTACCCGGTCCATGGTAAGCTGTCGGCTCCCGCGTCCGATGAGGGACTCTATCTCAATGGGCGAATAGTTGAGGTAGAAACGGGCCAGGTGGTTCATGCCGTGGCGAGACTCCGGGTCGAGCAGGTAGTGGAGTATCATGGTGTCGTACTTGAAGCCGGCTACCCGGATGCCCGCCGCGGCGAGCGCCATGATGTCGAACTTGATGTTCTGCCCGATTTTGGCTATTGAAGGTTCTTCGAGAAGCGGCCTGAGCGTGGCGAGGAAACCTTCCCGGTCGCCTTCCGATATGGGAACGTAGCAGGCTTCTCCCTCCGAGGCGCTGAACGAAATGCCAACGATGCGGCTGGTGTGGCAGTCGAAACCGGAAGTCTCCACGTCGAAGCAGAACTCCTTTTCCGTTCCCAGCCGGGCCACCAGGTCGGCCAGTTGCTGTGGCGTGGTGACGGTATGGTATTCGTGCGGCGTGTCGGATACCGTATGGTAGCCTGCCGAGAGATTTTCGAGGAGGGCCGTCTCCTGTGCGGATTGGGAAGGAGAGCCCGCCGCGGCCACCGGATTGCCGAACAAGTCGCGCTGTACGGGGAGGTCGGTACCCTGCGGCGCGGAGTCCGTTCCGTCCTCTTTCGTCGGGGCGCTGCAGGGAGCCGTCCCTTTCACTGCCTTGGTGAAAGGCGTGGTACGCGTCCCCTCCATCTCGCGCAGGAACATCCCGAAATCCAGCTCCTTGTAGACATCCCGTAACGCGTCGCAGTCGGGGTCTTCCATGACGAGTTCTTCCGGGACAAATGCGATGGGTACGTCCGTTTCGATTGTGGCGAGCCGCTTGGAAAGCAGCAGTTGTTCCCGACCGGCCAGGATGTTTTCCTTCTGTTTCCCCTTGAGGGCATCGGTATGCGCCAGGATGTTTTCCACCGTGCCGAATTCGTTTACCAGCTTCACGGCACTCTTCTCCCCGATGCCGGGGACACCCGGAATGTTGTCTGCCGCATCGCCCCAGAGTGCCAGGATGTCGATGACCAGCCGCGGGTCGTCGATGCCGTACTGCTCGCGGAGCTGCTCGCAGCCGACGATCTCCACGCCTTCGCCGTTGCGGCGCTGTTTGTAGATGTAGACGTGGCGGTCGATGAGCTGTCCGAAATCCTTGTCGGGCGTCACCATGTAGACCTCGAAACCCTCTCCGGCGGCTTTGCGGGCGAGCGTGCCGATCACGTCGTCGGCTTCGTAGCCGGGGACCTCGAGGCAGGGAATGCGCATCGCTTCGAGGATGCGTTTGATGTAAGGAACGGCCGTCACGATGTCTTCCGGCGTTTCGTTTCGGTTAGCCTTGTACTGCGGATAGAGTTCGTTGCGGAAGGTTCCTCCCTTGGGGTCGAAGGCGACGCCCATGTAACGAGGCGCCTCCTTCATCAGGATGTCCCGCAGAAACTTGGTGAAGCCGAATACCGCCGAGGTGTTGATGCCCTGCCGGTTGCGCATGGGTCGCCCCATGAAGGCGTAATAAGACCTGTATATCAGGGCGTATGCGTCGAGTAGGTATAGTCTTTCCATTGCCGGATGTCGTTTCGGTTGTGTTTGTGGAGAGGGGCTGCGGAGTGGCCGCAGCGGTGTTGCGGCGGCTGTCAGGCGTTGTCCGAGGCGAACCATTCCGCATAGGAGGTGGCCGTTTCGTGCAGGCGCAGGGAGAAGAGTTCCACTCCCCGGGGAAGCTCTGCCGCGATGGTCTCCGCGAAACGCGTGACGAGGTTTTCGCACGTAGGCTGGAATTCCACCGCCTGCAGCTTGCCGAACCGTGCGGCGAGCGTTCTTATCAGTTCGCCGTTGTCTGCGGTACGTCTTACCACCAGGCTGTGGTCGTAGACGTCCACGATGCGGCCCCCCACGATGCGCTTGAGTACGCCGAAGTCTATCACCATGCCGTATTTCGGATTCTGTGGGTCGCTGCACGGCGTTCCCGCCACGGTGACGAAGAGACGGTACGAATGGCCGTGTATCTCGCTGCACGGGCCGTCGTAACCTTCCAGCATGTGTGCCATCTCGAAGGAAAACTCCTTCGTTACCCGGATGCGGCTCATGGTGTTATTCGAGGTATTTGACATCTATCTGGCGGCTGAACGACTGCACGAGCGAGATGAATGTTTCGGTCTTGAGCACGCCGTCGATGGTGAGTATCTTTTCGAAAAGTATCTGCATCAGGTGTTCGTTGTTCAGGCAGTACACCTTGAGCATCATGTTGTATTCACCCGTGATGAAGTGGCACTCCACCACTTCGGGGATTTGTTTCAGCGTCTCCACCGTATTTTCGTACCGCGAGGGGTCGGAGACGCGGATGCCGATGAGCGCACATACGTCGAATCCGAGCTTTTTCGGGTCCACTTCCAGACGCGAGCCGAGGATGACGCCCATTTCGTCGAGCTTCTTCACCCGCTGGTGGATGGCCGCCCCCGATATGCCGCATTCGCGGGCGATTTCGAGGAAAGGCATCCGCGCATTCCGGATGAGGTGCTGCAATATCTTGCGGTCTATCGCGTCGATTGATGCTTTTGACATGGTCTTGTTGTTTAGGGTAATGGTATTTTAAGAGGGGAATGTGCAAAATGTCCGCCAAGCGGGGTGTCCGTGTTGAAAAATCATTCCCGCCCTGAGAGTGCGGGGCGGGAATGACCGTTGTCTTCGTTGTCCGCCCGGGCCTATTTGAGCACTCCGAGCTCCTTGCCGATTTTGGTGAAGGCTTCGACGCACTTGTCGAGATGGGCCCTCGTATGTCCGGCGGAAACCTGTACCCGGATACGTGCCTGTCCCTTCGGAACGACCGGGTAGTAGAAGCCCGTCACGTAGATGCCCTCGTCGAGGAGTTTTTTCGCGAAGACCTGCGACAAGGGGGCGTCGTAGAGCATCACGGCGCAGATGGCCGATTGCGTGGGTTTGATGTCGAACCCGGCGGCGAGCATCTTGTTGCGGAAATATTCCACGTTCTCCACGAGCCTGTCGTGCAGTTCGTCCGACTCCTTGAGCATCCGGAAGACTTCGAGGCTGGCGCCTACCACTGCGGGCGGTACCGAGTTCGAGAAGAGGTAGGGACGCGAACGCTGGCGCAGCAGTTCGATGATTTCCTTGCGGCCGGTGGTGAAACCGCCGATAGCGCCGCCGAACGCCTTGCCGAGCGTACCGGTGATAATGTCCACCTGGCCGCGTATGTTGTAGAGCTCCGTCACGCCGCGGCCGGTCTTGCCCACGACGCCTGCCGAGTGGCATTCGTCCACCATTACGAGCGCGTCGTACTTGTTGGCCAGTTCCGTAATCTTGTCCATCGGGGCTACGTTGCCGTCCATGGAGAATACGCCGTCCGTCACGATGATGCGGAAACGCTGTGCCTGGGCGAGCTTGAGTTGTTTTTCAAGGTCTTCCATGTCTGCGTTGGCATAACGATAACGTACTGCTTTGCAGAGCCTTACGCCGTCGATGATGGATGCGTGGTTGAGCGAGTCGGAGATGATGGCATCCTGGTCCGTGAAGAGCGGTTCGAATACGCCTCCGTTCGCATCGAAGCATGCGGCGTAGAGGATGGTGTCCTCCGTACCGAAATACTCCGCAATGGCGGCTTCGAGCTCCTTGTGGATGTCCTGCGTACCGCAGATGAAGCGTACGGAGGACATGCCGTAACCGCGTGCATCCATCTCCTTCTTGGCTGCCTCCACGAGCCTCGGGTTGTCGGAGAGACCCAGGTAGTTGTTGGCGCAGAAGTTGAGTACCTTCTTGCCGCCCACCTCGATTTCCGCCCGCTGGGGCGAGGCGATTATCCTTTCTTCCTTGTAGAGGCCAGCCTCCCTGATGTCTGCAAGTTCTTTTTGCAGAAACTCTTTCATTTTTCCGTACATGATATTCGTTAGTTTGGATATTGCTCTTGAAGTCTTACAGTCTGTTAGCAAAAGTAGCGTTTATGTATTAAATCTCCAATAAATCATCGTAAAAATATATGGATTTTCATGGGAGGACCTTTCTGCGGCCTTTGCAGAGGGGGAGGGGGTAACAGACCGTAAGCCGGCGGAGGCGCATGGGGGCGGAGGAGGTGCCGTAATCGGGGTGTCCGTTCCCGTTGTAAATCCAAAACAGTTTCTAACTTTGCGGTACGGTTTTCGCCGGAAACCGTCTGATAATTTTCCGGGACCAAAACTTCACAGTTATGAATACGATTGACAATTACGATTTCAGGGGTAAGCGGGCCATCATCCGGGTGGATTTCAATGTGCCTCTCGACGACCAGGGGAACGTGACGGACGAGACGCGCATCCGGGCGGCCATCCCCACCATCCTCAAGGTGCTCGACGGCGGGGGGGCGGTCATCCTCATGTCGCACCTCGGGCGTCCGAAGAAGAACAACGACGAAAAATATTCGCTGCGCCATATCATCCCCACCATCGAGAGGCTGCTGGGCCGGCCGGTGATTTTCGCCGGCGATTCGATGGGGGAGAAGGCGGCCGAACTCGCCCGCGGACTCAAACCGGGCGAGGTACTGCTGCTCGAAAATTTGCGTTTCTATGCCGAGGAGGAGGGCAAGCCGCGCGGTCTGGCCGACGATGCCACTGATGAACAGAAGGCCGAAGCCAAGAAGGCGGTCAAGGCGAGCCAGAAGGAGTTCGTGAAACGGCTGGCATCGTATGCCGACGTCTATATCAACGATGCGTTCGGTACGGCCCACCGTGCCCACGCCTCTACGGCTCTCATTGCGGACTACTTCCCGAACGACAAGATGTTCGGTTACGTCATGGAGAACGAGCTCAAGGCGATAGACAAGGTGCTCGAGTCGCCCCGGCGTCCTTTCCTCGCCATTTTGGGAGGGTCGAAGGTATCCACCAAGATAACCATCATCGAGCGGCTCATGGAGCGGGTGGACAGGCTGATTCTCGGAGGGGGCATGACCTATACCTTCATGGCGGCCCAGGGAGGCCGGGTCGGCAAGTCCATCTGCGAACCCGACCAGTTTGCCACGGCACTCGCGATACTTGCCAAGGCGAAGGAACGGGGGGTGGAGATAGTCCTTGCGCCGGACGCTTTGGTCGCCGACGATTTCAGTGAGAATGCCCATACGCGGCAGGCCCCCTCGAACGATATTCCCGACGGATGGGAAGGGGTTGATATAGGCGACCGGGCCAAGGAGCTGTTCCGGGAGAAGATACTGTCTGCCAAGACCATCCTCTGGAACGGGCCGGTCGGCGTGTTCGAGATAGACAAGTTCGCTACGGGTACGAAAGCTGTAGCCGAAGCGGTCGTGGAGGCTACCGCGCAGGGGGCCTATTCTCTGATAGGTGGCGGTGACTCGGTGGCTGCCATCAACAAGTTCGGTCTTGCCGACAAGGTGAGCTACGTATCGACCGGAGGCGGAGCTCTCCTTGAATACATGGAGGGAGCGGAACTTCCCGGTGTGGCCGCGATACGCAAATAATCCGGCCCTCTATAATAATTATGGTATAAATAGGGAGGAGGCCATGCGGCGACAACGCCGCATGGCCTCCCTTTTTTGCAGGATGATGAAACCGGCGGCGGTTCGGTACGACCGGTTTCGCGAAAAAAGAGAGGGCCGCTCCGTCGGAGCGGCCCTCTCCTGCGGTATCGGGGAGTTCCCTATTTGGCCGGTATTTCGATTGTCGTCTGGAGACTTTTGGAGAGCATGAGCTCCTGATATTTGGCTATTTTGTCTTTGCCGACCGTCTGTTTGCTGACGTTCAGACCGCCGTAGGTACGGCCGTCGCTCGTCTCGTAGGAGATGGCATGTCCGAAGCCTAACTCGTATTGTTCTTTCTCTTCGTAGCTTTCACGCGCCGTGAGGGTTATTTCCATTTTGGCGGTGTAGGGAAGTGCGAGGCCGGTGAGTTCCTTCGACCACGGCAGGGAGCTGATTTTTTCGGTTGCCGTTTTGCCTGTCGCGTCCGTATATTTCACCTCGGCGTCGAAAATGAGCAGGAAATCGGCGCCCCCGCCTATGGCATAAGCGACGTCGACGGTGTTTTCGGTCGGTGTAACAGGGTCCGTATCGGGGCCCGGCTGGTTGCCGCCCTCTTTGTCGCAGGCGGTGAAGGCCATCGCTGCGCAGAGTACGAGGGCCAGGGAGAATCGTTTTACTGACATGACTGTAATGTTTTAGTGTTTGTCCGGTTTCTTCGGCGGTACCGCGCGGCACGGCCGTTCGTGCGTCCGCTCCGTACCGGTGCAAAGATAAGATTTCCGTAACATTCGTGTCGCCTGCTGCGCATAAAAAACGAAAGAATGATGCATTGGGGCGGAGAGTCGGGTATGTCGTTGAAGCGCATCGTTCGGTACGGATGTTCGTTTCGGTTGAAAATTGTGATGCTATGTGGTAAAATGATACGAAAAACAGAAAGATGTCCGTTTTATAAATAGGTTGCATATGTAATATATTTTGAATATTTTAGCACTCGCTTTTAGATGCGTAACCAAACTTTCATTAATTGCAGTTATTCTATGAAGAAATTTTTGTTTATACCTGCACTGTGCCTGCTGTTTGCATCGTGCGGAGGAGACAAGGGGACTGACGGGGGCGGTGTACCGTCGCTGAAGGTGGAGCC
>CDZI01041526.1_pt1 | contig 53520 bp, 45 predicted proteins | sample 554811 | NCBI WGS metagenome assembly CDZI01 (sample SAMEA3182110, study PRJEB8094) | gut metagenome | biome: human; feature: gut; material: Stool; isolation source: human stools | place: Canada | collected 2013-04-23
CACGTTCTACAACATCAACGTCCGATATATTATAAATCACCTTCAAAAGGAGATACTTGAACATACGGATAGGACTCTCTGCCGTACGCCCATTGTCATGACAGTACTTGTCCTGCAATTCTTTGTGCACAAAACTAAAGTCCACCAGATCGTTAATCTGTCGGAGCAGGTTGTCTTTGGGGATAATCAAGTCATACAAACTTGAATAATCACTGAATAATATGGTCTGTTGTTGCTGTAGCATAATCTTGTATTATGCATAAAGGTACAAAAAATATTGCACATATGCAACTTTTGGGTACACAATTTCAAAGATCGAATATTAAGCCACCTTAACTTATTTAGGGGACTTTTTCAGTGCCCTGCCAGGGCAACGCCCTGGGTAAACATACCCCACACTAACTCCACGCCCTGTAAGGGCAACTCTATTGAGCCACAGATAGTTGCCCTTACAGGGCGAACTACTCAATGTGTACATTCAATACCCAGGGCGCTGCCCTGGGCTATGTAGTGCAGCCCCTTCGGGGCGTACCGCTTACGAATTTTGACACACTCTCATTAATATCTATTTGGTTGGTGCAGTGGGGACCACTGCACCCCCTGGTGGGGTGCGTAGTTTTATTCTTCTTCGACTATCTTCAATTCGTAGTCGTGGGTAGCCATCAGTTGCATTATCTCGTTGTAGAGCTTTATGCACGCCCATGCGTCGATAGCGGCATACTCCTTCTGCTTGTCGGTAAGCACGTCCGCCTCCCAGTTGGTGAGGCGCTGTCGCTTGCTGATTTTCTCGCCGAAGAGGTTGGCGTAGAGTTTTTGCAGGCTTTTATCCTCGACACCGATATTGCCGATGATGTCCTGGATATCGATGAACCAACCCGGTTCGAACTCGCGACGGCGATGGAGCGAGAGCAAATCGTCGTGCCACGAAAGACCAATCATAGGCACGAGTTTGTTGCTGAGCAAGCGCACGAGCGAATCGGGCAAACCGATGTGGTTGAGACGGAACAGAAAGCATTGGTCGTGGGTGGCAACTTGCAATAGCGCAACCTTATGGTTCTGTCCACGGCGGAATGCTGGGCGCGTCTCGGTGTCGACCCCCAACACGTCGCACGTGAGAAGATAGTCGACAGCGCGGTCGGCTTCAGACTCGTTGAGTACCACTGTTATCCGACCCTGAAAATCGACCAATGGCAGAGAATTTATAATGCTTTTATCAAATTTATTGTATATTGTTTTCATCTTGATGTGGAAAGATTTTGCAAAATTAGAAAAAAGTTGCGAATTTATGGTCGTTTCCAACTTTTTTCCACTAATTTTGTAAACAATTTAGGCAGGACGCCTGTACCTCCTACTGCGTGGGCAACGTGGTATGGGATGCGTGGTATGGGCAGGATGCCCATACCTCCTACTGTGTGGGGTGCGTGGTATGGCAGGGGGCGTGGTATGGGCAGGATGCCCATACCTCCTAATATATGAACACAATTTCAAACAAAATATATGGCAAAGAAAAAGACGGAACGCAAAGCCTCTAATTTTAAAGAAGCAATAGGACTGCAAAGTATTCTCAAAAGTGAGCGTACCGACTTCCTGTTGGGCATGGTGATAGCACTGTTCGCTGTCTATACCTTCGTGGCATTGTTCTCTTACATAAATACGGGAGCTGAAGACCAAAGTCTGCTCGAACACACACGCCCTGGCGAATGGCTCAATCAAGGCAAGGTGTTTAAGAACTATTGTGGCTCAATGGGAGCTATATTATCCTACGCCCTCGTTACTAAAAACTTTGGTTACGCAGCATTCTTCGTGCCTTGCTTCTTGCTTGTTTCGGGCATAAAGATGATGCAGATATATATGCTGAACATTTGGAAGTGGTTCTTCGGACTGGGGATAGCTATGATATGGTTGTCAGTGTTCCTTGCTAAGGTACTCGCACCACTCATGCCAGAGGCTATTTTCAACCCTGGTGGCTACCACGGATCAGTCTGCGTTGACTTCACCGAAAATGTGATTGGACCTCCGGGACTAACTGCTGTTTTATTCTTCACGGCGATAGCGTTGCTCACATTCGTCAGCAAGCAGACCATCACATGGGTGCGCCGTATGTTCAACCCCATAAAGAGCTTCACGGGCAAAGCATCGGAAATTGTTACGGACAAGCTATCGAACACCGATAGCGACACAACGGGCATTGAGGATGGGCACACCAAGTTAAGTACGGAAGATTATAAGACTACAAACTCTGCTAAAGAAACGGGAAAAGAGAGCGAACCAACACCGGTTATAGACCTCACCGAATTCTCTAACCTCGGAGCAAAGAAACCGAGCAAGGCTACAGCCGAACCGATAATAACCGCTACTCCAACCCCTACCCCAATCAAAACGGATGGCGAAAAACTGACCGTAGAGGTGGGTAAAGACGAAAAAGCGAAGGGCGAACAACTCACCGACGAGGCTATCAATACGCCGATTAATCCGCTTGAACCATTCACACGATACAAGTACCCGACACTTAGTCTGCTCACAAAAGACGAGAACGACGGCAAGCCATACATCGATATGGATGAAATCAAGGCGTATAACGAAGAGATTATCAAGGTGCTCAAGAGTTTCGGCATCGAGATACGCGAGATAAAAGCTACAGTTGGTCCGACTATCACGCTCTACGAGATCACTCCGGCAGAGGGTATTCGCATCACAAAGATACGCAATCTCGAAGACGACATCGCGCTACGCCTTTCGGCTCTCGGCGTGCGTATCATTGCACCAATCCCGGGCAAGGGCACTATCGGTATTGAGGTACCGAACAAAAAGCGCCACAATGTATCGATGGAGAGTATTCTGAACTCGAAGAAGTTTCAGGAGACGAAGTACGACTTGCCTATCGTGCTCGGAAAGACCATCACCAATGAGGTGTTCATGGCAGACCTTACGAAGATTCCACATCTGCTCGTAGCCGGTGCTACGGGTCAGGGTAAGTCGGTAGGTCTGAACGTCATCATCACTTCGCTGCTCTACAAGAAGCACCCGAACGAACTGAAGCTCGTGCTCATCGACCCGAAGAAGGTGGAGTTCAGTGTCTACTCGCCTATCGCTGACCACTTCATGGCACAGGTGGACGACGACGACGAGCCAATCATCACCGATGTGACAAAGGTAGTACGCACGCTGAAGAGTCTGTGTACGCTTATGGACCACCGCTACGACTTGCTGAAATTAGCAGGCGCACGCAACTTGAAGGAATACAACGACAAGTTCCTGCATCGCCGCCTAAACCCGGAACACGGTCACGAGTTCATGCCGTACATAGTGGTTATCATCGACGAGTTCGGCGACCTTATCATGACAGCCGGCAAGGAGGTGGAAATGCCAATCGCACGTATCGCTCAGTTGGCACGTGCTGTCGGCATACATATGATTATTGCCACACAGCGTCCTACCACATCAATCATCACCGGTAACATCAAGGCGAACTTCCCTGGACGTATCGCCTTCAAGGTAAGCTCGATGATGGACTCGCGCATCATCCTCGACCGTCCTGGTGCTAACCAGCTAATCGGTATGGGCGATATGCTCTACCTCAACGGCAACGAGCCGACACGTGTGCAGTGTGCATTCATCAGCACGAAAGAGATTGGCGAGATTAACGAATTCATCGAACATCAGCCTGGTCCGACACATCCTATGGAACTGCCAGAACCGAAGGGCGACGACTCAGAGGGCAGCGGCAACGCCAGCGGTGCAGACATGGGAAGTCTCGACCCATTCTTCGAGGAGGCAGCACGCTCCGTTATTGTCAGTCAGCAAGGCAGTACAAGTATGATACAGCGTCGCTTCTCTATCGGCTACAACCGCGCCGGACGACTCATGGACCAGCTTGAGAAGGCAGGCATCGTGGGCGCAGCACACGGCAGTAAGCCGCGCGATGTGCTCATCGCTGACGAGGGTCAGCTGACAGCTATCATGAACCAACTGAGAGGTTAATAAGAAACTGGATATAAATAACAAAACACATAGTAGAATTATGAGACGTTTGTTTTTAGGAATTATCATTACAATGTGCATGGCTTGGCTTGGTGTAAGCACAAGTGCAGCACAGAAGAACGATGCCGCAGCACGAAAGATACTGGACCGCACGGCAAAAGTAATAGGCAGATCGGGCGGAGCAAGTGCTTCGTTCACAATGAACAATGCTTCAACCGGAACCGTGTCGGGCACCATAGCCATTAAGGGCAACAAGTTCAACGCTCGCACATCGCAAATGACAGTATGGTACAACGGCAAGACGCAGTGGACGTACATGAAGAAGAACAACGAGGTGAACGTAAGTACGCCTACACAGGCACAACAGCAGATGATGAACCCCTACTCGTTCATCAATATATATAAGACGGGCTACAAGATGTCGGCTACAACCTCTGGCGCAAACGACGAGGTGCATCTCGTGGCACAGAACAAAAACAAAAGCATCGCGGAGATGTACATCACCATCAACCGTAAGACTGGTGTGCCATCAAAGGTAAAGATGAAGCACAAGGGAAAGTGGAGCACCATCACGGTGAGCAACTTCTCGCCGAAGAACCTCTCTAACGCAATCTTCACATTCAACTCAAAGGATTATCCCACAGCTGAAGTTATCGACCTTAGATAAGATTTTAAGGTCGACGACTTGGCTTCAGACAAATACAACATGAAATGCACCATCCCTAAATTTGAACTTATCAGACTGCTGTTGCGGCATCGTAGGCTTGCCGACGACCGCAGTCTGAGCGCAAAGGAAAACAAGTTTGCCAAGTTTTTCATTTTATTCTCTATCCTCATTATCGTCATCTACCTTATGGGACTGGCGGTTGGCTTATCACTCATTGTAAATAGCGACATCACTGCAACGGCAACCGAAAATCTGTGCATAGGCATACCGTTTCTGCTGCTTGTCGACTTCAACATGAGGTTTACGATGCAGCAGACACCTGCACACATTATCAAGCCCTACATACTACTACCATTGCCACGATACACATGCATCGACGCCTTCATATACAGCTCGCTCATCAGCAAAGGCAACTTTGTCTGGTTCGCATTCTTCCTGCCCTACGCATTGATGTCGATAGTGTTCTGCTATGGTCTTGCAACGGCTACGCTGACAATGCTGCTCTGCCTGGTGCTCATCCTTGTCAATAGTCAGTGGTACTCGATTGTACGTACACTCATCAACCGCTCGGTAATATGGTGGATACTACCTATTATTATATATGGTATAGAAGCAATGCCACTGTACATTGGCAGCAATGCCGGCTGGAATCAGTTCTGCAACCTCTACTCCACCGTCGGTACGATGCTCGACAAACACAACGTGCTACCAATCTTTATTGCAATCGTGGTGCTTGTAGGCATTACTGCTTTCAACCGCCGACTGCAATACGTAAGTATAGAGCGCGAGTTGATGCGCACGGAGGTGAAGAAGAGTGTGAAGAAGGTCAATAAGTTTGCCTTCTTCGAGAAGTATGGCGAGATAGGACTCTTCATGCAGCTCGAGATGAAGCTGCTGCTTAGAAACGCTACTCCAAAGAAAGCTTTGAAATCGGGCTTCTTCACTATGGCTATGATCTGCGCGTTTATTGTTTTGTCGGACGTGTACGACTCAAGTGGCATGACAAACTTCTGGGGACTGTATGCGTTTATGATATTCGGCACAATGAACCTGCTCGGACTGATGAGCTACGAGGGCAACTACATCGACTGTATGCTGACACACCGCGAGAACATCCTCTCACTGCTCAAGGCAAAGTATGTGTTCTACTCGCTGCTACTGATTGCGCCGTTCCTGCTTATGCTGCCTGCAGTGATAAGCGGCAAGTGGTCGCTGCTGATGCTCGTGAGCTACTTGATATTCACAATGGGTTTCCAGTACTTCATAGCCTTCCAGACGGCTGTATATAACAAGATAACAGTTCCGCTGAACACTAAGATGACTGACAAGGCAGGTCTGAAGACCAACTACATACAATTAATATTAGTGGCTATAGTGTTCATCGTGCCTAACATTCTTGTGAACATACTACAGTCGTTGTTTTCAGAGAACATCGCATACCTGACAATGCTACTCATCGGATTAGGCTTTATTGCTACCCACCGATTGTGGCTGCGCAACGTCTACAACCGACTGATGAAGCGCAAATATGCTAATCTTGAGGGATTCATCAGTTCGAGACAGTAAATGCACACTGCACAACACACATAATTAAAGATTCGTAATTATAACCACTTAATTTGGTTAATAATTGCGAATCTTTCGTTTTTTATTAACTATTTCAACTTTAGTATCAACTAAGATTTCTATCTTTGCAGATGTAAGATTTTAAATTATGAAGAAGAAAACGATATGGACAATAGCAATCATTATGGGATTTTCTTTCCTTGGTTTGCTATTCCTTCAGCTAAAATACATCCAGGCAATGGTGGACATGAAGAAGGAGCAGTTTGACGAGTCGGTCAACCGCGCCTTGTATCAGGCATCACGCAACCTGGAACTCAACGAGACTCTGCGCTATCTTGAGAAAGACGTGAACGAGACAGAACGACGCGCTTTCCGCAAAGACTCCATCGGCACACGCTCAGGACAGTTGGACGGAAGCATACAGCAGTCGCACCAATACAGCGTTGCAGGAAAGGACGGCACGGTATATTCATCGTTCGAGCTGAAGACTATCACGATAAAGCCGTCGCAGATGCCGAAGGGAATGATTCTGAGCACGGACAAGAACTCGCTCAGCGAAGCCTCAAAGTCGCTGCAAGAGATTGTGAAGAACCGCTATATCTATCAGAAGGCGTTGCTCGACGAGGTGGTCTACTCAATACTCTACTCCGCCTCGGAACGTCCGCTTAAGGAGCGCATAAACTTCAAGCTGCTCGATCAAGACCTCAAAGCTGAGCTGATGAACAACGGAGTGAACATACCATATCACTTCACCGTCAGCACACAAGACGGACGCGAGGTGTATCGTTGTCCCGACTACACAGAAGAGGGCGAGGAGTTCACCTATTCGCAGGTGCTGTTCCGCAACGACCCACAGTCGAAGATGGGCGTAGTGCGCATCCACTTCCCCGACATGGGTTCGTACATCTTCTCGTCAGTAAGATTTATGATACCGTCGGTAGCCTTCACGCTCGTATTGCTCGTGACGTTCATCTTCACTATAGTAGTGATTTTCAGACAGAAACGCTACACCAAGATAAAGAACGACTTCATCAACAATATGACCCACGAACTGAAGACACCTATAGCCAGCATCTCGCTCGCTGCACAGATGATGAACGACGAGTCGGTAACGAAGAGTCCGGCTATGACGAAGCACTTGGGACAGGTGATTTTCGACGAGTCGAAACGACTGCGCTTCCTTGTAGAGAAGGTGCTGCAGATGTCGATGTTCGACCGCAAGAAGGCGGTATTCAAGAAGAAGAAGCTCGACCTGAACGAGATGGTGGAGAATATCTCCAACTCATTCTCGCTGCGCGTAGAGCATACCGGCGGAAAGATATACACAGAGATTGAGGCCATCGACTCAACACTGTACGTCGACGAGGTGCACTTCCAGAACGTGCTCAACAACCTCATGGACAACGCAGTGAAGTATCGCAAGCCCGACCAGCCAGTAGACATATACCTACGCACATGGAACGACAACGACCACCTCTACTTCTCGGTGCGCGACACCGGCTTAGGCATAAAGAAGGACAACTTCCGCAAGGTGTTTGACAAGTTCTACCGTGTACATACCGGCAACGTGCACGATGTGAAAGGATTCGGATTAGGTCTGGCTTACGTGAAGAAAATAGTGATGCTTCACGACGGCGACATCTCTATCGAGAGCGAATACGGCAAAGGAACGAAGTTCACCATAAAACTGCCGATAATTAAAGATTAATATGCTATATGATAAAAGAAAATATCAACAAGAAAGGATTAATCACTTAAACATAAACACTTAAAATTCATAGCTATGAAGAAAAACCTACTACACATTCTATCTCTACTGATCGTCATGCTGACGGGCGCAACACTCACTGCTAAGGCAGACTCATACAATGTGGCGCCGATGACAGCAGGCAAGGTGACGGTAAGTCCGAACGACGAGTTCGTGAACGCACCTATAAATCTCGTCAATTACGGAACAAATCCCGTGAAGCAGATTACATACACACTCTACGACTTCGAGACACAGGAGTCAAGCGAGCCGCAGACCATCGACTTCGAGACTCCGTTCGATAACAGGCAGCAGGTTTTAATTCCGATTAAGCCGGGCACAAAACTTGGCAAGAGCGATGTCATCTTCAACGTGACAGAGGTGGACGGACATCCTAATGAGACAAGCGTAGCCTATACATACATTGAGCGTTGGACTGTGCTGCAGGCAGCCAAGAAGCGTGTGGTGTTCGAGGATGTAACTGGATTGTGGTGCCAGTATTGCCCGCGCGGCATTGCCATCATGGAGTCGTTGGAACGACTTCATCCGGACGAATTCATCGGCATCTCAATACACGATGGCGACGCTCTTGCAACAAATGCATATAGCAGCATGTTGTCTTCAACATGGAAGAATACAAATCGACCTCTCATCATGTGCGCAAGAGACGAAAAGATAAACACCTTTGACGGCGAGAGCAACTTCAAATACGAGTTGGACAAGACTGCATCTTTCGACATCAGCGTAAAAGCTGCATACGACGGAAAGGACATCAACGTAACAGCTAATGTACTGCCTTGTCTGGATGTGGAAGATGGCACCGAATACGACGTGGCATACGTGCTCACTGCAGACGGACTGAAGAAAGATAGTTGGGGACAGGCTAACCGTGTAGGCGAATGGGACGATCAGGTGTTGCCAGAATATGACAGATTCAAAGGCAACGAATCTACCCTATACGGACTGGAGTTCAACCAGGTTGCCATCGACAGCAGAGGCGTGCAGTATGGCGTAGAGGGTTCGCTGACTCGTCCTTATACCGTAGGCACGATGCAGACTCACAAAGTAACTTTCGAGAACATTTCGCAGCACAAGCTGATTCAGGACAAATCGAAGCTGAACGTTTGTGCACTGATTATCAAGAAGGTTACTAATGGCAACAATATAAAGGCGACTATCGAGAACGCAGCTAAATGCCGCGTAGAGTTAGGCGAGACCGGCATCAAGCAGGTGAACAACAATACAAACACCATTACCGGCTACTACTCGCTTGACGGACAGCGTCTCAACGCTCCCGTAAAGGGCATTACTATCGTGCGCTACGCTGACGGCTCAACACGCAAGGTGCGCAATTAGAATATAAATAACAGAATAAAAACAATTAAATAATACAATTATGGAAGACAATTTGAAAATCTTACTTTGTGAAGACGATGAGAACCTCGGTATGCTGCTTCGTGAATACTTGCAGGCAAAGGGCTACGCAGCCGACTTATGCCCCGACGGCGATGCTGGCTACAAGGCTTTTATGAAAACAAAATACGACATCTGTGTTCTTGACGTGATGATGCCTAAGAAGGACGGCTTCACCCTTGCTCAGGAGATTCGTCAGGCAAACACCGAAGTGCCTATCATCTTCCTCACAGCGAAGACAATGAAAGAGGACATCCTCGAAGGCTTCAAGATTGGTGCCGACGACTATATCACCAAGCCGTTCTCAATGGAAGAGTTGGTGTTCCGTATTGAGGCTATCCTCCGCCGTGTTCGTGGCAAGAAGAACAAAGAGAGCTCGGTGTACCACATCGGTCGCTTCACGTTCGACACACAGAAACAGTTACTCGTCATCGGCGACAAGCAGACTAAGCTCACCACAAAGGAGAACGAACTGCTTGCGCTGCTCTGCAGCCATGCCAACGAAATTCTGCAGCGCGACTTCGCCCTGAAGACAATATGGATTGACGACAACTACTTCAACGCTCGCTCAATGGACGTGTACATCACCAAGTTGCGCAAGCATCTCAAGGACGACGACCAGATTGAGATTATCAACATCCACGGCAAGGGCTACAAGCTGATTACCCCAGATGAGGAATAACGTAAATAATAGAAAAGAAGAAAAGCAAACACGATATGAGTAAAAAGATAAAGACTGCAGCACTTGCCGGTTTGTCAGCACTGGCACTGGCAAGTTGCTCTTCAACAAACAAGATTGTAAAGGAGGACAACGCCACAAAACCCAATTCGTATATGGATACCGATGCGAAATACTTGATTATCTCTAACGACCAACGTGCCACTATCAACAAGGGTAATGAGTTCGCCGTCAATCTGTTCAAGACTCAGATTGACATGCAGAGCAAGGTTATATCGCCGCTTAGCGTATCCTATCTGATGGGTATGCTGGCGAATGGTGCCGACGGCAACACGCAGAAAGAGATTCTCGCATCGCTCGGTGTCGGCGATGTGTCGCTGCAGACTCTCAACGAGTCGTATCGTGCATTGCTCAACAGTACGGCAACCGCTGACAAGCAGACAACAATCAACATTGCAAACTACATAGCTGCCGACAAACACTTCTCGCTGAAAAGCGACTTCCGAAACACAGTCGGCAAGATGTACGATGCTGGCGTAGAGAGTCTTGATTTCTCATCGAGCAAGGCAGTAGACAAAATCAACCTGTGGTGCAGCAAGCAGACCAACGGCATGATTCCGAAGATTATCGACCAGCTCTCGGCTACTGACGTTGCGGTACTGATGAACGCCATATACTTTGAAGGCACGTGGGAGACACCATTTGAAAAGGAGCTAACGAAAGAAGAAAACTTCCGTGGCTACACACGCGACATCAAACGCGTACAAATGATGCACCAGGAGGACAACTTCAGCTACCTCAACAACAACACCTTTGAGGCGGTCACTCTGCCCTACGGCAATCGCACATACAACATGACTGTGCTGCTGCCTAAGGAAGGCGTGTCGATTGAGGAGATGATGAAACAGCTTGACGCGCAGAAGATAGGCTCGCTATATAGAGATATGGAGAAGTGCGTTGTCGACCTGAAGCTGCCGAAATTCACCACAAGCACAGAGGTGGTTCTCAACGATGCCATATCAAAACTCGGTGCACCATCTATCTTCACAGGCGCAGCCAACTTCAAGAACATGTCTGACGCAAGCATCTTCATATCAAAGATGCTGCAGAAGGCGAAGATCGAGGTCAGCGAAGAGGGAACAAAGGCAGCAGCTATAACAGCAGGAATGGTTGCGATGACGGCACTCAACCCCGACGAGCCACGCCACGTGAAGTTCCACGCCAACCATCCGTTCGTCTACATCATCACAGAAAGACAGACTGGTGCGATATTCTTCATCGGTCAGTATCTCGGCGAATAAGAAAAAAACATTTATGACAAAAAAGACAAGAGCACTCGTAGCATTGGTCTTGTCGGTAGTCTTCACAACGTCGGCTACAGCACAAGAGGTCAATGCTACGACAACAAGCACCATAAGCAACTGTCAGGCACGCTTCGACGAATCGGCTCCGCAGCGTATCATGCCGACACGCTACGGCGGACGCTTGCGCAAACTGCAGAAATCAGAAGAACCGTCATACGATTTGCAACCGACTCACGACGACTCGCTGCATCTGCCCATGCTCAGTGCCACAACAGCATCACCCGTCAGCCGCTATCCATTCGGTTGGGGCTGCGGGTTCAACAGTTGGGCGTTGCACCGCGGACTGAACGTACAGTTAGGTGCATCTGTGTTTGCTGCGTTCGGCAAGGGAGCACATAGTGGTGCTGGTTTTCAGGAGAACATAGCGTTGATGTACGCCATGCCTGTCACCGACAAACTGTCGGTAGCCATCGGCGGATACTTCAACAACATCAACTATGCCGGTAACAACTGGCGCGATGCTGGTCTGTCAGCAGTTCTTGGATATCGGTTCAATGAGCATTGGGAGGCTTACCTCTACGGACAGAAGTCTATAACAAACAACATTGCCAACCGACTACAATACGGGCTGTATGATGGTTACTGCGGAGGCTATGGCATGGGAAGCTTCAGCCGCAACGCCTTCGGCATATCCCCCTACTCCATGTACGACCTCGGCAACTTTGGCGACCGCATCGGAGCTACGCTACGCTACAATTTAAATCCGAGTTTTAGTGTGGAAGTGTCGGTTGAACAGCGTTGGATGCCGAATAGATAACGTCTGTAACAGCATTTGATACCCGAACAGATGATAAAAAGAGAGTGGGACAAAGCAACGTAATTGTTGTTTTGTCCCACTCTCTTTTTATGTTCTGATACCCAATGCCCTACTCTTCAGCGAACTGGCGTATGCGCTGCTCCTCAGAAAGTTTGCATACAAGAAGCGAATTATCGTTCTCTGCAACGATATATCCGTCGAGTCCCTGGACAACAACCTTCTTCTCGTTCAGAGTGTGTACCACACAATTGTGCGAATCGTATAGTTGGATATTTTCACCTATAGTAGTATTGCCGTAGAGATCGTGATGCTTGAGAAGCATCAGCGATGTCCATGTGCCAAGATCAGTCCATCCGAAGTTTGCTGGACAGACAAAAATCTCTTCTGCCTTCTCCATAATGGCATAGTCGACAGAGATATTCTCGCATTCCGGATAGCGTTGATCAATTGTCTCACGCTCTGCAGGCGTTCCATAGATGGGCAGCATACTCTCGAATATTTTGCTGATTGTTGGACTATAAACGCGGAATGCATTAACGATAGTCGAAACGCTCCATACAAAGATACCAGCATTCCAAAAGTAATTCTTATGCGATATGTATTCCTTTGCTGTCTCCAAATCGGGTTTCTCGCGGAATGAGTCTATGCGATAAATCTCACGATTGCGTGGCGAAGAGGTGGAAAGATCGGCTTGTATATAGCCATAGCCCGTCTCAGGACGGGTTGGCGACATGCCTAATGTAACGATAGCGTCTGTCTCTGCCGTGAACTTCATGCACGACTTGATGACACGACGGAACTCCTCCACATCAGTCACGAAGTGGTCGCTCGGTGTAATGACTACATTTGCCTTAGGATTTATCGCCTTAATTCGCCAAGTGACGTAAGCAATACAAGGAGCAGTATTGCGACGACATGGTTCAAGAAGGATGTTCTCGGCTGGCACCTCCGGAAGCTGCTCGCGCACCAAAGCTGCATACTTCTTATTCGTGACCACCCAAACATTCTCAAGCGGACAGATTTCCTTAAATCTGTCATACGTAAGCTGCAGAAGGGTTCTGCCAACTCCGAGGATATCAATAAATTGTTTCGGATTGTCTTCCGTGCTCATAGGCCAGAAACGACTTCCTACTCCACCAGCCATGATTACCAGGTGATTTCTATCTTGAGTCATATCGAAAAAGTTTTAGATATGCAAAGATAAATATTTTTTATCACTTCTTAAAATAAATATGAACAATATTTATCGGTACATACAAATAGAAAAAGGAGCTATTACATAATAATATGTAAAAGCTCCTTTCGTATGCAATTTTGCCTTGATTATGCCAAGGTGATGAGGTTCTCTTCGTTCTTTACCTTGCCCTCCTTGAAGAGCCAGCCAATACCGAGGTAAACTTCTTCGCTGCTGATGTTAGCAGCCTTTGCGATTTCCTGAATGCTCAAAGCCTTCTCTGCTGCAGTCAGTGCCTGATAAACATCACCAGCGCGGAAACCTACGCTTTCTGCATTCACATTCAAAACAACTTCAGCCTTCTTTGTAGCACAACGCTTTGTAGTAGTCTTTGTTGCAGTTGTCTTAGTAGCAGTCTTCTTTACAGCTACCTTCTTTTCTGTTGCTTTCTTTTCTGCCATAATCTAATAAAACATTAATAAAGTCCCTCACGTAGAGCACGCTATGGGTTTCTTTGTTTGCAAAATTAGTTAAATATTTTACAAACTTCCCATATTTATACAAAAAAAGTCCGAGGGCCCGGACTTTTTCTTAATATTTTTTACATTTATTGATTTATATCAACGTGTTTTGCATACCTAAATACTTATTCCTCAGTCAAATCTACCTTCAGCTGAAGTTCGTCGAGCTGTTTCTGATCAATAGCTGAAGGAGCGTCGAGCATTACATCACGACCACTATTATTTTTCGGGAATGCGATGCAATCGCGGATTGAATCAAGACCTGCCATAATAGAAACGAAGCGGTCGAGACCGAATGCGAGACCTGCGTGAGGAGGTGCTCCGTACTTGAAGGCGTTGATGAGGAAGCCAAACTGTGCCATAGCACGCTCCTCTGTGAAACCGAGGATGCCGAACATCTTCTCCTGAAGCTTGCTGTCGTGGATACGGAGGCTACCACCGCCTACCTCAATACCGTTGCAAACGAAGTCGTATGCCTTGGCACGTACCTGCTCAGGATGCTCGTCGAGCAATGGGATATCGTCGGGGTTAGGCATTGTGAACGGATGGTGAGTAGCCATAAGACGCTGCTCCTCGTCGCTCCACTCGAAGAGAGGGAAGTCTACAATCCACAGGCACTCGAACTTGTTCTTGTCGCGCAGACCGAGACGATCGCCCATCTCAAGACGCAAAGTGCAGAGCTGAACGCGTGTCTTGTTGGCGTTGTCGCCAGAGAGAATGAGAACGAGGTCGCCATCCTTAGCACCCATTGTTTCCTTAACCTTTGCGAGTACCTCAGGTGTGTAGAACTTGTCTACAGACGACTTCACGGTGCCGTCGGCGTTGAACTTGATGTAAACCAAACCCTTTGCGCCTACCTGCGGACGCTTTACGAAATCGGTAATCTGATCGAGCTGCTTGCGTGTGTAGTCAGCGCAACCAGGTACGCAGATACCGCCAATATACTCAGCCTCATTAAATACAGAGAATGTGCCTGTGCCCTTCAATACGTCCATGAGCTCTACGAACTCCATGCCGAAACGCAAGTCGGGCTTATCGCTACCGAAACGGCGCATAGCCTCGTGCCATGTCATCTGCTGCAGCTTAGCCGGCAACTCTACACCACGCACTTCCTTGAACAAATGGCGAGCCATATCCTCGAAGAGGTTGATAACATCATCCTGGTCAACGAAGGACATCTCGCAGTCGATTTGAGTGAACTCAGGCTGACGGTCAGCACGCAAGTCCTCGTCGCGGAAACATTTTGCAATCTGGAAGTAGCGGTCGAAGCCACTAATCATGAGCAACTGCTTCAGAGTCTGCGGACTCTGCGGAAGAGCGTAGAACTGTCCGGGGTTCATGCGCGAAGGCACAACAAAGTCGCGTGCGCCCTCAGGTGTGGAACCGATGAGGATAGGAGTCTCTACCTCGATGAAGTTCTGCGCATCGAGGAAGTTGCGGATGAGGATTGTCATGCGGTGACGCAACTCAAGATTCTTGCGCACTGTCGGACGGCGCAAGTCGAGGTAGCGATACTTCATACGGATATCGTCGCCACCGTCAGTATTGTCCTCTATAGTGAACGGAGGTGTAACACTCTCCGAGAGGATATTCAGTTCCTTGGCGATAATCTCGATATCGCCAGTAGGCAGATTAGCGTTCTTGCTCTCACGCTCGTTTACTACACCAGTCACCTGCACGCAGTATTCGCGTCCCAGTTTGCCTGCACGTGCGCAAAGGTCGCTGTCGTCAGAGTCGTTGAAGACAAGCTGTGTGATACCATAGCGGTCGCGAAGGTCGACGAATGTCATACCACCCATCTTGCGAGCGCGCTGTACCCATCCGGCAAGTGTTACGGTCTTGCCGCAGTCAGAGAGACGAAGCTCTCCGCATGTATTCGATCTATACATTATATTATATGTTTTAGTTTTTTCTTAAATATACATGCAAAGTTATATTGTTTGTATGAAATAGCCAAATTACTTGGCAAGAAATGTCATAACAGCCTTCATCACCTGCTGGCGTGAGCGCACATTATTGATACATTCTACGGGGAAGCCCATTACGAACGCCTTATGGTCGATGCCGTCGTAAGCCACAGCTGCATCTGTGCCGTCGGCGTAGCGCATAGCGCAGAACGCTGGTGCAAGCGGACTGACTACATCTACCGACTGCGCGGCGTAATGGCGGTCGTTTGGACGGCGTATGATGTCGAAGCTGATGCCGAGTCCATCCACCAAGTTTGTAGCTATATCGGTATTCTGTCCGCCGAAGCCAACCTTGAACAAGTTTGACATAAAGCTACGCTCAGCATCAAGCTGCATATCGCTCGCCACGTATGCACCACTCACAAACACTCGTCCGTTGCCACGCACATAGGACTCCAAAGCCTTGCGAAGCAACGCTGAGAAGGTCTTATAGCGCACAAGCGAGTAGCCATCGTCCTTCTGCAGTCCGAACATGATATCGACCACACGATAGTTCTCAAGTTTCACAAAGCCGTTCTCCACCGCTTCGATAGACGACGACACTACATTGTATGCGCCCGATGAGGTTATGTCTGCCACATGACACACTGACTCGTTCTGCTGCTTACCCATGAAGAACTTGCCTGCGAGTTCGTCCTCACAATAACCCAAAGCACCGGGACCTTCACTGCCCACACGCGTGCGGTCGAAGTCGATCTGTCTGCCCACAAAGCCGGCATTAACACCAAGCGACACGCCCATGTCTGCATCAAGATCGAAGCCTTGGCGTGTGCCGTCGTCAACCACTGCCGGACCGGCGAGGCGTGTAAAGCCATCTACTACAAGCACATCGCGTGCTCCTGCCTGAGCACTTACACAGGCAGCAAGCGTTGTTGACGGGAAGCTCTCGCCACCACGATTTACTGCCGTAATGCGGAACTGATACACTACATTCGGCTTCGGAGTGAACGTGAACGATGTGCTTGACACACTACGTCCGTTGTCGAACCCGTTCTTGCCCTCGGCTATGTATATATTATATGTAGTAGGCACTGCGCTCGGCTCTAAACGATCGGTCACTGGCAGCCACGAGAGCTGCAGCTGGTTGTCTGCAGTACGCACTATGCGGAAGTTGCTCACTGGTAGTGGTTGCACAACACAAGCAAGCGAATGATTACCATTGACGTAACGCAGAATGGTCTTATAAAGCGAGCGTGCAAGGGTGAAGCGGAAGTTAGGGTCGAGTGCGCGACGCATATCAGCGAAGTTCTGATGCGACAGAGTCTCAATGATAGCCGACGGCACTTCAGGTTTACGAGTCTCACTATAGTTACGATCCCACAGGTAGCGACGTGTCCACTTGCCATAGGTGGCAGTAAGGTCGCGCTGTACCCCTGTAAGAAGCATATCTGCAAAGTCGTGCGAGATCTGTCGCGACACACCAGTAGCAAGACGTCCGTCGTTGAAATTGGTGGTGCAGATAGCAAGCGAACCAATAATCGAGTCGCTCACATGCGTGGCTCCTGCGTCGCTATGCACAGCAAGACTAAGCTCGAAAGGCACTTTTTTGCCTTCGTGTGTAGGCACATATACCGACCCTCCGGCAAGCCAGTTGAGCATATTCGAGCGTGTATTGATGTCGTCGGCATAGTCGTCAGTGCCGTTCTTGCTACTATAAACCGAGTAAGGAGCGCCCGCCCATTGCGCACTATATCGCGCACCTTCAAGGCAACGCGGCATGCCGCTTGTCGATCCTCCTCGCTGTATGTTACCCATACCGCCACCAAAGCGCACGGCATCGGTAGTAACTACGCCTTTCTCTGCCGACGAGTTGGTGACTATCACCCGATTGGCAGCACTATTGCCTGCATCAAAGTCGAACGTTCCGAGGTACACCCACGTACCGCCACCCATCTGCTGATTGACGCGGAACAAAGTGCGTTCACCTTTATGCACTACTATATATTGCGCATCGCTTACGCTCTTAGCTACGGTCTGATAGCTCACATAAACGGCATAGCGACCCGACTGCGGAATGGTAGGCTGATATGATGCCCACGACTCGTTGTTCTTCTTTGTAGTGCGCACCATGCGTGCTGTGCCTTGCTCAAACGGATTCTCGCCATCGCGATACATGCCACGATGGAAGGCAAAGCCACGCTCCTCAGTTGTACGCCATTTCTCGCGACCATTATCCTCAACGTATCCTTTCTCAGCATCGTTGTCTACTATCACCTCATTGCGCTGCCAGTCGCGCTCACGCGGTATGTACACCACAGCACCTGCACGTTCGAGCATCGGAATGAGATAAGGCACAACGATAGTCTGTGTGAAAAGGTCTTCGTTAGTACAGAAAAGGTTCGGACGCTGCCACTTCCACCGACTCTTCTTCTGGTCGTAATAGATGCCGTGCGACTGCCACAGGGCGATATGACGGTCGAAGAGTCCGTGCGAAACGAAATGTGGTTGCGACTCGTTCATCACCCATGGTGCATCACAGTAATCAATACGCCCCCACCCTGCTGGTGCACTACCGTCGCGCAACTTCGCTCCTGGCACAAGCATCTCTATCGGCATACCTGCCGTGTTGATACATAGCCTATAGCGATTGTAAGGTTTTGGCAAAGCCTTAGCAAGACGTTTATAATAGTAGCCAACACTCTTCTCTGTAAAGTTTTGCGTAGCGAAGCCTGTACTCACGTTGAGCGTAAGCACACGACGAGCGTCGTCTACGCTGTACGACTCCATATATGGCTGTACGGCGTAGACGACATTCTTGGCTCGTGTGGCGAGCACATAATTCTTAAGGCGAGTATCCAGCCCCCCGTTTGACGATGTCTTATGCTCCCCTGCTGAAGCAGGAAGCGTCACAAGGGTTGCTGCAAATACCAAAATCGACAATAACCTGTTCTTCATATAAATTAAAGTTCACCGACGGTGAACAGTTCAGGGTTCTTACCCTTGAAGTCCTTAAAATAAGTCTTGATACGCTTCATATCCGCTTCCACATCTCCCGTCGGCACAATAATATGCTTACACTCTATCAGTTTGCGCTCAAAGTCAAGACCATATAGTAATATTGGCAGTTCTGCCTTTAAAGCGATGAAATAGAATCCCTTCTTCCAGTTTGGGTTACGTGAGCGTGTACCCTCTGGAGTAACACAAAGCTTAAAGTTTGGCGCACGACGCGCAGCCTCAGCCATAGCGTCGGTCATGCTTGTATGTTTCGAACGATTGACGGGGATACCACCAAGATGGCGGAACCATACACCAAGTGGCCAAAAGAACCACTCCTTCTTCATAAGGAAGTTAGCCTTTATTCCCTCTGCACGCGAGTAGAGAAGTCCGATGATAAAGTCCCAGTTACTGGTGTGTGGAGCAAGACAGAGTATATACTTTTCGGGGTGGTCCACTTCTATATGAGCGGTCCACCCCATGCGTTTATACAACAATGTCTTGCAAATGCGTTGCAAAAAACTCATTGTGTATTATGTATGTTTATGTTTTGAAAATTCTGATTAGCCGAGATTTACAACCTGGTCTACAATCTCAGACACCTGCTTATTGAAGTTGTTCACAAGGTCTTTATAGAACAGTTTCGGCGAGAGTCCTGGCTCTTGGTGCGACACGCGGCGCACATAGTCGTTGTGTATAACAAGGATAGAAGCGAGCAATGCATTCACGTCCTCTTCTGTTGCTTTTGAACTATACATGGAAGCAGCCACTGCCTCCGAAAAAAGTTCGCTACAAACATAATTAATATTGCGTTTCAGGTTTCGTTTGTTTGCCATAACAAATAAAATGATTATTGATTAAAAGATTAAATTAACATGCCAAAGATAAGAAAAATATTAATACGCTACAAGCATTATTGCTAAAATTCTTCCAATTGTATGTTTTCTTTTCTTTTTTTTTCAGTATATCGCAGAAAAAGAGTATTTTTGCAGTGCAAAAAAGTATCTATTTATACGTTACACATATTTTAATATTAAAATCACATGGAAATTAGTGCATTGCAGATTGCAAGAGCTGCTTATCAGCCCAAATTGCCTAAGGCTCTCCAGGGTCCGGTTAAGGCCGTAGAGGGTGAGGCAACACAGTCAGTAGGTAACCAGGAAGAGATCAAGGCGTTGTTCCCTAACACATACGGAATGCCGGTTATCACTTTCGAGGCTGGCGAGAAGACAGAGCTTCCTGCATTCAACGTAGGCGTTATTCTTTCTGGCGGTCAGGCTCCTGGCGGTCACAACGTAATTTCAGGATTGTTTGACGGTGTTAAATCATTGAATCCAGAGAACAAGCTCTATGGCTTCATCCTCGGTCCTGGCGGTCTGGTTGACCACAAGTACATCGAGATTACATCAGAGCTCATGGACCAGTATCGCAACACTGGTGGTTTCGACATCATCGGTTCGGGTCGTACAAAGCTCGAGAAGGAAGAGCAGTTCGAGAAGGGTATTGAGATTCTTCGCGAGCTTGGCATCAAGGCTCTCGTAATCATCGGTGGTGACGACTCTAACACTAACGCTTGTGTGCTTGCTGAGTACTACGCAGCAAAGAAGTACGGCGTTCAGGTTATCGGCTGCCCGAAGACTATCGACGGCGACTTGAAGAACGAGCAGATTGAGACTTCTTTCGGTTTCGACACAGCTTGTAAGACATACTCTGAGCTTATCGGCAACATCCAGCGCGACTGCAACTCTGCACGTAAGTACTGGCACTTCATCAAGCTCATGGGCCGTTCAGCTTCTCACATCGCTCTTGAGTGCGCATTGCAGACACAGCCTAACATCTGCCTCGTATCAGAGGAGGTTGAGGCTAAGGAGATGTCGCTCGACGACGTTGTAACATACATCGCTCAGGCTGTTGCTGACCGCGCTGCTGACGGCAACAACTTCGGTACAGTGCTCATCCCTGAGGGTCTCATCGAGTTCATCCCTGCTATCAAGAAGCTCATCGCTGAGCTCAACGAGGTGCTCACCGACCCTGCAACAGGCGAGTCACGCGAGTTCGCTAATGCTGAGGAGCAGATTGCATTCGTTAAGAGTTCTATCGCTAAGGAGAACCTCGCAGTTCTCGAGTCGCTCCCAGCTGACGTTGCACGCCAGCTCTGCCTCGACCGCGACCCACACGGCAACGTTCAGGTATCGCTCATCGAGACAGAGAAGCTTCTCTCTCGCATGGTAGCAACCAAGCTCAACACATGGAAGGCTGAGGGCAAGTTCTGCGGCAAGTTCTCTGCACAGCACCACTTCTTCGGCTACGAGGGACGTTGCGCAGCTCCGTCTAACTACGACGCTGACTACTGCTACTCACTCGGTTTCAACGCATCACGCCTCATCAGCAACGGCAAGACTGGCTACATGTCAATCATCCAGAACACAACAGCGCCTGCAGAGCAGTGGATCGCAGGTGGTGTGCCTATCACAATGATGATGAACATCGAGCGTCGCAACGGTGCTAACAAGCCTGTTATCCGCAAGGCTCTTGTTGAACTCGATGGTGCTCCGTTCAAGTTCTTCGCTGCTCATCGCGAGGAGTGGGCTAAGAACACATGCTACGTATATCCTGGTCCAATCCAGTACTGGGGACCAACAGAGGTATGCGACCAGACAACTAAGACTCTGAAGCTTGAGCAGGCTAAGTAAAAACTCTGCTTGTTCAAAACAAAAGACTTTATACAGCAAGAGCAGAGTGACAACCGTCATTCTGCTCTTCTTTTTTATGTAAAAGCAGGACTTTAAGCGTCCTTATACAAAGAGATTATCATCGGACACCGAACGCAATCCGATTGGACACCGAACGCAATCCGATCAGACTCCGAACGCAATCCGATCGGACACCGAACGCAATCCAATCAGATTCCGAACGCAAACGGTGACAGAAACAACAATATGGAAGCAAACAAACGCACATACAAACCTCGCAAACGACGCTCAACAACTAAACAAAAGCGCTGCTCAAGCCTCTCCACTCTACTCTCACGCCATCCGCGTGCCGTATGGTGGACAAGTTCGGCTGTGATGATATGCGTATATGTTTGGGCTTTCTACACCTACTTCGTCAGTCCTACCGGATTTCGCTGGCGTGCGCTCTTCGGCGATACTAACTATCCTGCCGGCTACGAGATACACGGCATAGACATCTCACACTATCAAGGCAAGATTGATTGGGACAAGCTGCGCGACAGCAATATCGAGGGCTATCCGCTGCGCTTCGTGATGATTAAGTCGACAGAAGGTTCGTCGCGCACCGACAACAGGTTTAAGGAGAACTTCCGCCAGGCTCGTGAGCACGGACTTATACGCGGAGCCTACCACTTCTGGAGCAACAAATCGTCGGCACGCGACCAGGCTTACTTCTTCCTGAAACAAGTGCGACTGGAGAACGGCGACCTTCCGCCCGTGCTCGACGTGGAGCACAAACCGCAAGACCGCAACGTGGAGGATTTTCAGCGCGACATTCTTACATGGCTGCACATCGTAGAGGATAAATATCACGTGAAGCCTATCATATATACCTATTATAAATTTAAGGAGAACTACCTTAATGCGCCCGTATTCGACGACTATCCCTACTGGATAGCGCATTATTATGTAGACAAGGTGGAATACAAGGGCACGTGGCACTTCTGGCAACACACCGATGTAGGACAACTACCTGGCATTAAGGGCTACGTCGACTTCAACATCTTCAACGGTTCGTTCTATGCGCTGAAGAAGCTCACAATCGGAAACCAGGACTAAAACAAACGTAGCGGAGGTTTCCAACCTCCGCTACATTTATAAGAATCTTACTTGAACAACGCGCAAGCCCACTCTTCGTCCGTAACAACGTCGCAGAGCGAGAGTCCGTGCTCCTTAGCAGCCGCTTCTATCATCGGCACGTCAGCCTCGTAGAATCCGCTGAGGATGAGTTGTGCGCCTTCCTTCATGTGTGCGCAGAACGCTGACATATCGGCAATAAGGATGTTGCGGTTGATATTCGCAATGACTACGTCGAAGCACTCCGCTACGTTGTCAAGAACCGACGCATCGCCGAGCATAACGCTCATATTCTCAACACCATTCAGCGCCGCGTTGTGTTGCGCATTGTCGGCACTCCACTCGTCGATATCGTAGCCAAGCACGGGGTCGGCACCAAGACGTGAGGCAGTGATGCCGAGTATTCCGGTGCCACATCCGCAGTCGAGCACGCTCTTACCCTGCACGTCCATTGCGAGCAGTCGGCGCAGAATCATGCGTGTTGTCTGGTGCGTACCCGTTCCGAAGGCGTTGCGTGCCTCAATAAAGATGCGCATCACGCCGTCGTCGCCAGCGAACATCTCGCGGTCGGTGTGCTTGGCATCGTAGATTACGAGGTTGTCGCTTACGCCAATAGGCTCGAAGCCCTCGTCCTCCCAGCCCTGATTCCAGTTCTGGTCGGGCACTTCCTCCACAGCGTAACTCACCGCTGCACCCTCCGGCATATAGTCGGCAATGGCAGCATCGAGTGCCTCCTTGTCATACATCTGGCGCTGTACATAACCTAACAATCCGTCGTCGGTATCCTCAAACGCCTCGAAACCAGCCTCACAGGCGGCTGCTGACAACAACTCACGAGCAGGCTGCATCAGCTCTGCCTCACATTCTATCTTGAAATTTGCTACAAAATATTTCATAATACTATAATTTAAAAGGGGTGCTGTTCTTGCATGTGCAAGCGGCATCACCCTATTATTATTCAAACACCTCTTCTATGTCAAGAGCCCCATCGCCGGGGTCATCGGATGAGGTCTCGCCGTCCGAACAGCCGTCGTAGCCTGGTGGCAGATCGAATTTCGCCGTTTCGTCGTAAGGCAACGAGGGGTCGGCATACACCTTCTTCATAAAGTTTGCCCAGATGGGCAGAGCCATTGTTGCGCCCTGTCCCATGCGCATGGTGTCGAAGTGGATGTCGCGATCCTCACCACCTACCCAGCAACCGCTGACGAGTTGCGGTGTGAAGCCCATGAACCAAGCATCGGCATTGCGGTTGGTGGTACCTGTCTTGGCACCAATCTCGCCTGTAAAGTTATATCTGTAGCGCAATCTGCCAGCCGTACCTCCATCGACAACGCCTTTCAGAAGCACGAGCATACGGTCGGCGCTCTCTGCGTTTATCACCTCGTTCATACGCGGTTGGAAGTCGGTGATGACATTGCCCTCGTTATCCTCTATTCGACTCACGAACATCGGAGCAGAACGAATGCCTTTATTGACAAACGTGGTGTAGGCACTTACCATCTCTGCCACAGACACCTCGCACGGACCGAGACAGAGTGCCATCGAGGGCACTATCTCGGGGTTGTCGATGCCAAACTCGTGCAGCTTGGTGACGAACTGCTGTGGGTTAAGCTTACTCATAAGATAAGCCGAAATCCAGTTGTTCGATTGCGCCAATCCCCACTTCAGCGTAACCATCTCGCCGTAGCGTTTACGGTTGGTGTTGCGCGGAGTCCACGTCTGATTGCCCACGGTGTAGGTCTGCTGCACATTAGGAGCCATAGAACATGGGGTGAAACCATTCTCCATGGCAAGCGCATAGAGGAACGGCTTTATTGTAGAACCCACCTGGCGACGACCGCCCGTAACCATATCGTACATAAAATGTGTGTAGTCGAGTCCGCCTACGTATGCCTTCACCGCTCCCGTCTTCGGATCCATACTCATAAAGCCAGCACGCAGATACGACTTCACATAGCGTATGCTGTCTATAGGTGCCATCATGGTGTCGATATCGCCATGATAGGTGAAGAGAGTCATCTCTGTAGGCGTATGGAACGAGCGGTGAATTTCTTCATTGCTTGCGCCCGCAGCTTTCAGTGCTCTATAGCGTTCGCTCTGAAGCACAGCACGTTCCATAATCTGGTTAACCTGTTTCTGTGTCAGTGCGGAGGTAAACGGAGCGTTCGGCTTGCCCTTCTGCTCCTTGAAGAACTCCGGCTGCAAGTAACGAGCCACGTGAGCATAAACAGCCTCTTCGGCATAGCGTTGCATACGCGAGTCGATGGTGGTGTACACCTTCAAGCCGTCGGCATTGAGATTGTACGGCGAGCCGTCCTTCTTGCGATTTTTGTTGCACCATCCGTAGAGCGGATCGTTCACCCATGCAATTGAGTCGATGACAAACTGACGGCGGTTCCACGACGGATAGTTAGACAGTTGTGGACGCTCGGCAGACATGTACACACGCAGGAACTCGCGCAAGTAAGGCGCTACACCATCTTTGTGGTCGGTGCGGTGGAAATCGAGTGTGAGCGGCGACTCGACGTGCTGCGCATACTCGGCATCGCTGATATAGCCCGCCTTGCGCATCTGGTCGAGCACCACGTTGCGACGCTCACGACAACGGTCGGGATAGCGCACGGGGTTGAACAGCGACGGGTTCTTGCACAAGCCGATGAGCGTAGCAGCCTCCTCAATATTGAGGTCGCGAGGCTCCTTATTAAAATAGGTATTGGCCGCAGTCTTTATACCTACAGCGTTATGCAGGAAGTCGAAATAGTTGAGATACAAAGCTATAATCTCCTCTTTGGTATAGTTGCGCTCGAGTTTCACAGCGATAACCCACTCTATCGGTTTCTGCAGCGCACGCTGCATGGTGCTCTTGGCGGTTTCGGAATAGAGCTGCTTGGCAAGCTGCTGCGTGATGGTAGAACCGCCACCGGCAGAAGCCTGACCGAACAGACCGCGCTTGACGATGGCTCTGCCCAAAGCGATGAAGTCTACGCCCGAGTGGTCGTAGAAACGAACATCCTCTGTAGCCACAAGCGCCTGCACCAGGTATGGCGAGATGTCGTTGTATGAAACGCAGACACGGTTCTCGCGATTGAAGTTCCACGTGCCGATGACCTTTCCGTCAGCACTATAGATCTGTGTTGCGAAGCGATTGATCGGGTTCTGCAAGTCCTCAACTGGCGGCATATATCCGATAAAACCGTTCCATATAGCCGTGAACGCAACAGCCGAACCGAGAATGACGATGGCAAGCAACGTCCATAGTGAGCGTACGAATACTTTTCTCATATTTTTAGTAATGTATTCCTTATTATATTAGTAATAGGACTGAATTATATTAGTAATATCTCTTATATTTTGCAAAGGTAAGGCAAAAAAGTGAGAAAAGCATAAATAATAGTTTTCATTTACGCCATATCTGAAAAATTATAACTACCTTAGCAGACAAATTGTAGACAACCATTAATTCTAAATAATAATGAGACACGATTTTGTAACAATAGCCGACCTGCCGAAGGAGAAGCTAATGTATTTGCTCGAAATGGCAAAGGAGTTTGAGAATCACCCTAACCGCGAACTGCTGAAAGGTAAGGTGGTGGCAACGCTATTCTTCGAGCCTTCAACCCGCACGCGATTGAGTTTTGAAACAGCAGCAAACCGCCTCGGCGCGCGCGTCATCGGTTTCTCGGATGCCAAGGCATCAAGCGTAACCAAAGGCGAAACACTTAAGGACACTATACTTATGGTTTCCAACTATGCCGACGTTATCGTGATGCGCCACTACGTTGAAGGCGCAGCACAATACGCCAGCGAAGTTGCTCCAGTTCCTATTGTCAATGCAGGCGATGGTGCACACATGCACCCGTCACAGTGTCTCCTCGATCTTTATTCCATCTACAAAACACAAGGCACTCTCGAAAACCTTAATATCTATCTCGTTGGCGACTTGAAGTACGGACGCACCGTGCACTCGCTCATCACTGCCATGCGCCACTTCAATCCTACATTCCATTTTGTGGCACCAAAGGAATTGGCAATGCCTGAGGAGTACAAAATCTATTGTCGCGAACACGGTATCCGCTTCGAAGAGCACACCGACTTCAACGAAGACGTGATTGCGGATGCCGACATCCTCTACATGACACGCGTGCAGAAAGAACGCTTCTCCGACCTCATGGAGTACGAACGTGTGAAGAACGTGTACATCCTGAAGCGCCAGATGCTCTGCAAAGCAAAGGACAACATGAAAATTCTACACCCACTGCCACGTGTCAACGAGATAGCATACGACGTAGACGAGAGTTCACACGCTTACTACATTCAACAGGCAGGCAACGGTTTGTTCGCCCGTGAGGCGATATTCTGCTACGTGCTCGGCATCACACTCGACGAGGTGCGCAACGATAAAACAATTATTTAGCAATTAATAAACAATACGACATGAGCAACAAGACAGAAAGACAAGTGGCTGCTATCAAGAACGGCACTGTCATCGACCATATACCAGCAGAGAAGACATATCAGGTAGTAAATTTACTACAATTAGAGACCCTTGAAACACCAGTAACTATCGGTTATAACTATCCGTCGAACAAGATTGGACGCAAGGGTATCATCAAAGTGTCAGACAAGTTCTTCACCGACGAGGAGATTTCGCGACTCTCGGTTGTAGCACAGAACGTGGTGCTCAATATCATACACGACTACGAGGTAGTGGAGAAGAAGACGGTGAAGACCCCCGATGAGTTGCGTGGCATCGTGAAGTGCAACAACCCGAAGTGCATCACCAACAACGAACCGATGAACACCGTATTCCACGTTGTGAACAAAGAAAAGGGCATTCTAAAATGCCACTACTGCGACAAGGAACAGTTCATCGATAAAGTTGAACTCGTATAATCATTACTATAATTAAAATTCTATTAACTATGAAAAGAGATCAAGTGATTTTCGACCTCATTGAGAAAGAACATCAGCGCCAGCTGAAGGGTATAGAACTTATAGCTTCTGAAAACTTTGTCAGCGACGAGGTAATGGAGGCAATGGGTTCTTATCTCACGAACAAATATGCCGAGGGCTATCCAGGCAAACGCTACTACGGCGGCTGTCAGGTAGTGGACGAAGTGGAGACATTGGCTATCGAACGCGTGAAGAAACTCTTCGATGCTGAGTATGCCAACGTACAGCCGCACTCTGGTGCGCAGGCTAACGCCGCTGTGCTGCTTGCCGTACTGAAGCCTGGCGATACATTCCTCGGTCTAAACCTCGCACACGGCGGACACCTCTCACACGGTTCAGCAGTGAACACATCAGGCATACTCTACCACGCCATCGGCTACGACCTTGACCAGGAAACTGGTCGCGTGAACTACGACCAAATGGAGCAGCTCGCTTTGGAACACAAACCGAAGCTCATCATCGGTGGTGGTTCGGCATATAGCCGCGAGTGGGACTACAAGCGTATGCGCGAGATTGCCGATAAGGTTGGCGCACTGCTTATGATTGATATGGCTCACCCTGCAGGCCTTATCGCAGCCGGCTTGCTCGACAACCCTGTGAAGTACGCTCACATCGTAACCTCTACCACTCACAAGACTCTACGCGGTCCGCGTGGCGGCATTATCCTTATGGGCAAGGACTTCGAGAACCCATGGGGCTTGAAGACACCAAAGGGCGTAACAAAGATGATGAGCCAGCTGCTCAACTCTGCAGTATTCCCAGGACAGCAGGGCGGTCCGTTGGAGCATGTCATCGCTGCCAAGGCTGTGGCTTTCGGCGAGGCTCTGCAGCCAGAGTTCAAGGAGTGGGCAAAACAGGTGAAGAAGAACGCAAGCGTGCTTGCTGACGAACTCATCAAACGTGGCTTCACTATCGTGAGCGGTGGCACAGACAACCATTCTATGCTTGTCGACCTCCGTTCGAAGTATCCCGACCTCACCGGTAAGGTGGCAGAAAACGCTCTCGTTGCTGCAGACATCACCGTCAACAAGAACATGGTGCCATACGACACACGTAGCGCATTTCAGACATCGGGCATACGCCTCGGAACTCCTGCCATCACAACACGTGGTGCTAAGGAAGACCTCATGGTGCTGATTGCTGAACTCATAGAAGAAGTACTGAACGACCCAGAAAACGAAGAGGTAATCGCTCGTGTTCGCGCCAAAGTGAACGAGACAATGAAGGACTACCCTCTCTTCGCTTATTAAACTAAGGCGAACAATCGATACGTACATCCGCGATACTCATCGCAGATGTACGTACCGATTCTCACTATCAAACTATAACTTACGAGTTTTTCACGATTTGACTAACTATTAACTTTATCACACCCATATATGTTACAACTCATCGCTGTTATACTCATAATTATTATCTCCATCAGCTACATCGCCTACAGAACATATAAAGCCATTAGCGAAGCAGAAAGCGGATGTTATGGCTGCAAGGGCTGTGCACTGAAAGAGCAAATGATAAAAAAACACAAACTTAACAAAAAGCAAAACACTACTTTCCACGCCGAACAATGCAGTAATTATAGGAAAAAGGATACTTAAACATAAAACGTACGAAAGAAGAAACACAAGAAAACGTGGAAAAATAAGATAAATAAGAAAAAAGAAACAAAAACATTTGGTGGTTACAATAATAATGCCTACCTTTGCACTCGCAAATAAGCAATGAGCCATTTGGTACCTTGGCCGATCGGTTAGGTAACGGTCTGCAAAACCGTGTAGAGCAGTTCGACTCTGCTAGGTACCTCAAACAAAAGTGAAATGTTCAAACGAGCATTTCACTTTTTTGTTTTACATAAAAATCACTCAACAAATATACTACAATATCAACAAGAATGAATAAGCGAACAAATACACAACGGTCTATACATTATTATATATTATATAGTATTATACCTTATATATATATAACTTCATTGTTGCTCTCATCGTGTAACGGAAAGAGTACAATAAACGACGACAACAATGGTGACACCATCACATTCAAATACGCAGAACATATAACCGCAGTTAGACACGATGGATACGTAGACGTAAAGCTTAGCAACCCTTGGAAGAGTGGCACACTTCTACATCGCTATGCCCTAATCAACCGCAGCGACTCGGGCAAAGTCATTCCACCCTCAGATGCCACTGTCATATACACACCAATACGTAGGGCAATAGTGACAACATCACCACACTGCCGGCTACTATTCGACTTGGGTGCTGGCGAAGCAATTAAAGGCGTATGCGACTTGGCATACATCACCCAACAAGACGTGCTACAGCGTGCAGCAAAAGGAACCATCACCAACTGTGGCAACAGTGTGTCGCCAACCATCGAGCGCATCATTGCATTAGCACCCGATGCCATGTTCCTATCACCATTTGAGGGAAGCAGCCATGCACAACTCGAAAATATCGGCACACCAATTATAGAATGTGCCGACTATATGGAAACCTCCGCACTTGGACGCGCCGAATGGATGCGCTTCTATGCCATGCTAATCGGTAAAGAAAATACCGCTGATTCGTTGTTTACTACTATTGAACACAACTACAACACAATCGTCGAACATAACAAAAAGCAAAAGAATCACCCTAAAGTGCTCACCGAACGCGTCACAAGTGGCGTATGGTACTGCCCTGGAGGAAATAGCTCGATGGCAAAATTGATAAAAGATGCAGGTGGTGACTACATCTTTGCCGACGACACGCACAGCGGATCGCTGAATCTATCACCCGAAATGGTAATCAGTAAAGCAATTAATGCCGACATCTGGTTGTTCATCTACTATGGTGACAGACCGCTCACACGTAACCAACTAAGCACAGAATACAGCGGATACAAGACAATAAAGGCGTTCAAAGACGGAAACATATATGAATGTAACGGCAAAACCTCAACTTATTTTGAAGAAATATCATTCCGTCCCGACTTTTTGCTCACCGAACTGACACACATGTTCTACACACAAAACAACAAGCTGCGCTACTACAAGCGCATTCAAGAGTAAAAAAACGTCATAAAACGACCTTACCAAACGCACTCAACTACAAAAATGTAGCAAAATGCGCATTTTATCATAAAAAAGTACTGAAAACATTTGGTGGTTACAATAAAAACCAATACCTTTGCACTCGCAATTGAGAAACAGTGCTCCGGTTAACTTCAACCGTATGGAAGTTTGGGTGAGTGGCTGAAACCAGTAGTTTGCTAAACTGCCGTACGGGTAACCGTACCGGGGGTTCGAATCCCCCAGCTTCCGCTGTTCTCTTGAGCAAACAATACTGTTGGTGGATTCATCTAATGGTTAGGATACAAGATTCTCAATCTTGGCATAGGGGTTCGATTCCCCTATCCACTACCAAAGCAGTAAGACATAAAACCGATGGTGGATTCATCTAATGGTTAGGATACAAGATTCTCAATCTTGGCATAGGGGTTCGATTCCCCTATCCACTACCAAACAAAGCGTGTAGAAACAATATGTTTTTACACGCTTTTTTCATTATACTCTCTACTATTTTCAAAAAAAATGCGTAACTTTGTAGCTTAGGACTACAACTATAGCAAACAAATAGTACACACAGATATGGCAGATATAAAGAAACCGCTCATGGGTATGTCGCTCTATGAGCTCAAGGAAGTAGCAAAATCGCTCGGTATGCCAGCCTTCACTGGCGGACAGATGGCGAAATGGCTATACACACAACACGTGAAATCGATTGACGAGATGACAAACATCTCGAAGACCAATCGTGAGCGACTGGCTGAAGAATACACCATTGGATGTATGGAGCCGATAGACTGCCAAGTATCGAAGGACGGAACAATAAAGTACCTCTTCCCCACTGCTACGGGCAAACATGTGGAAACTGTGTACATCCCCGATCACGACCGCGCTACGCTGTGCGTTTCGTCACAAGTGGGTTGTAAAATGAATTGCTTGTTCTGCCAAACAGGCAAGCAGGGCTTTGAGGAGAGCCTCACAACAACCGACATTCTCAACCAGATATACTCGCTGCCCGAACGCGAGAAGCTTACGAACATCGTGTTTATGGGCCAGGGCGAACCGATGGACAACCTCGACAACGTACTGAAGGTAACACAGGTGATGACTGCCGACTATGGCTACGCTTGGAGCCCGAAGCGCATCACAGTGAGCAGCGTAGGCCTGCGCAAGAAATTGCAACGCTTCCTCGATGAGAGTGATTGCCATGTTGCTATCAGTATGCACTCGCCAATACCAGAACAGCGTGCGCAGCTGATGCCTGCAGAGCGTGGTATGTCTATCGTAGAGGTGGTAGACTTGATGCGTAACTACGACTTCACACATCAGCGCCGACTCTCTTTCGAGTATATCATGTTCAAGGGCGTGAACGATACCACAACACATGCTCGCGAAATAGTGAAACTCGTGGAAGGACTGGAATGTCGATTTAATCTGATTCGCTTCCACCCTATCCCCAACGTAGACCTGCAAGGCACAGACGACCACCATATAGAGAATTTCCGCGACTATCTGACTAACCACGGCGTGTACACCACGATTCGTGCAAGTCGAGGTCAAGACATCTTCGCTGCATGTGGACTGCTCAGCACTGCGAAAAAGATTGAAGAGGAGCGCAAACGCCGCGAACAACAATAACCCCATGCGATATACAATACTGTTCTTCGCTACGCTTACACTCATGGCCTGCACTCGAGGCAAGCAGACTATGCTGCCCGACAGTGGTGGCAGACCATACGAAGTAGTGCTCATTGGCGATAGCGATAGTATATTATATAAGGTACTAACAGAGCCTGTCACTGCCCTGCCGCAGCCCGAGCCTGCATTCGACGTAAATATCGGCACATCTATGAATGCCACATTACGACTCGCTCGCAACATCGTGGTAGTAGAAATCGACCACAAATTGAAACAAATCAAGGTAAAATACGAGCGTAACGTATATGCTGAACCGCAGATGATTGTACACGTAAGTACACCTTCGATGAAGCTTCTGCATTATGCAATGCAGAGTCAAGATGCAACCAACAACATACGCAATCTGCTAAAACGCAACGAAATAAAGAACGCCATAACACTGCTTGAGCACAAGCATAACACAAAGTTGGAAGCAGAAGTGCAACAGATGTTCGGTATAGATATGCGCATACCGTCAGATATGCGAGCGAGCAAGAAGGGAAAAGACTTCATTTGGATATCCAACGACTCGCCAACAGCAATGGCAAATATCTGTATATACACGTCGGAAAACCGCGACAGTGTGATGAAGGTGAACATAAAGGGCGAAACCGACGATATGTACATGACGACAACGCAAGGTAGTATTGTCACAACTGATGTCAGAAGCGACACAGACACACTAACCATACGTCGCGGACTATGGGAGATGCACGGCGACGCAATGGGCGGTCCGTTCGTGCAACACATAATAAAGCACATAGACAAGCACACCACAATAGTGGCAGAGGCTTTCGTCTACGCCCCAGGAACGAAAAAACGCAACGTGCTACTCAATACAGAAGCAGCACTATATACAATACAACCCAAACAAAATAACAAATGGAAGACAGAAAAATCCGCGTGGCAATAACCCACGGCGATACCAATGGTATCGGATATGAGCTTATTTTTAAAACCTTTGCAGAGCCTGAAATGCTTGAGTTATGCACACCTATCATCTACGGCTCGCCGAAGATTGCAGCTTATCATCGTAAGGCCCTTGATATGCAAGCTAACTTCAGCATCATCAACAAGGCTGAAGATGCTGTCGATGGACGCGTTAATCTGCTCGCTTGCTTTGACGAAGAGGTGAAAGTAGACCTCGGACAACCCACTAAAGAGTCAGGCGAATCGGCTCTCAAAGCTCTCGACAAGGCAATGACCGACTTCCGTAGCCAACTCTACGACGTGCTCGTGGCTTGTCCGGTATGCCTTTCCAACATGACTGCCAACGAAGTTGGTTACACATACAACGGACTGAAGGAATATGCAGAGACTTGCATCGGTGATGGTGCTAAGGGCATGAAGATAATGGTAAACGAATCACTACGCATCGCCCTCGCCACCAATGGTTTGGCTATCAAGGATGTACCTGCAAACATCACAGAAGAGAATATCCTTAACAACATTCGCAAACTGCACAACTGCCTCAAGAGCGACTTCCGTCTGTCGAATCCACGTATAGGCGTGCTCGCACTTAACCCAAGCGCTGACGGCACAGAAGAGAAGGAGATACTACTGCCAGCTATAAAGAAAGCCGAGGAGGAAGGCATCACAGCATACGGACCATATGCCGCAGAAGATTACTTCGGCAATAATGTATGCGATGCTTTCGACTGCACGCTCGCAATGTACGACGATCAGGCTAACATACCATTCTCTACAACAATGCAGAGCAACGGCATCTATTACATATCAGCACTCCCACTCGTATGCACAGCACCCGCACTGACTCCCGACTTCGCCAATGCTGGAGCTGGCGTTGCTGATGAGAACGCACTGCGCCACGCTATCTATGCAGCTATAGACATCGTGCGTAACCGCGAAGAATACGAGCTACCACTTGCCAATCCGCTGCCGAAGCTCTACCATGAGAAGCGCGATGAAAGCGAGAAGGTGAGATTTTCTATTCCGAAGAAACGCGACACCAACAATCAGCAAGGCAACCGATAACACAATCGGTTGCTAAAAAAGTAGCATAAAGCTGCATCTATTTTAATAGAAATATGTAATTTTGTTACCAAATGGATACATCTGAACTGCAAAGATTAAAACAACGGTACAACATCGTGGGCAACTGCGATGCGTTGAACCGTGCTCTCGACGTCGCCAAGCAGGTGGCGTCGACAGACCTCAGTGTGCTCATTGTGGGCGAGAGCGGTGTGGGAAAAGAGATAATACCGCGACTGATACACGACAATTCTCCACGCAAACACGAGAAATACTTCGCCATCAACTGCGGCTCTATACCGGAAGGCACTATAGACAGCGAACTCTTTGGACATGAGAAGGGATCGTTCACGGGTGCCATCGGCGAGAGCGAAGGCTATTTCGGTACGGCGAACAAAGGCACAATCTTCCTCGACGAGGTGGGCGAACTGCCATTGGCAACGCAGGCACGCCTGTTGCGTGTGCTCGAAACGGGCGAATACATACGCGTTGGCGGTCAAAAGATAATGAAAACCAACGTGCGCATAGTTGCTGCCACTAACGTCAATATGCACAAAGCAATCAGCGAGGGACGCTTCCGCGAGGATCTATACTATCGTCTGAACACCATACCAATCCAGATGCCACCGCTGCGCGACCGCGGCAACGACATTCTCCTCCTGTTCAGTCTGTTCACTATGCAGATTGCTGAGAAATATGGTATGAATCGAATCACGCTCACCGACGAGGCTAAAGCCATAATGCTGAAATACAAATGGCCAGGCAACGTGCGCCAGTTGAAGAATATCACTGAGCAGATGTCCGTACTCAGCACAACACGCGTGATAGACGCCGAAACGCTGAGCAAGTTCATACCGCAGGACAAGGAAAGCACGCAGCTTGCCACCACAACGCCAACCGGATCGCACTCGTACGAGAGCGAACGCGAGATTCTATATAAGATTCTCTACGAGTTGAGAGGCAACGTGAGCGATCTGCGCCGCGAGATGACCAATCTGCGCAAACAGATTGACGACAACCGCACACTCGACAATTTCGCAGCTGCCCAGCAGGTACACGCTCTGCAGCCAGCCACATTCAGTCCGTATCAGGATGTAGAGGCCGAGGAGATAAGAGATGGCATAACAACCTCTCAAAACGAACAGAACGAGAGTCTGAACCTTAGCGACATCGGTCGGCAGGTAGTAGAGAAAGCTCTCGAACGCAATGGTGGCAATCGTAAGAAGGCCGCACAAGAGCTGGGCATCTCCGACCGCACACTCTACAGACGCATAAAGCAATATGGACTCGACAAATAATAAAGACATGAAACGAATCCGTACACATTATATATATATAGCACTTGTACTGATTGCATCTATAACAATTTCTGCGTGCAAGGTAAGCTACAAGTTCAACGGAGCAAGTATCGACTATACAAAGACAAAGACAATACAGATAGCCGACTTCCCTATCCGTTCAAGTTATGTATGGGGACCGATGGGACCGATGTTCAACAACCAGTTGAAGGACATGTTCGCAAGCCACACCAAACTGAGTCAGGTGAAGCGCAACGGCGACCTGAAAATAGAGGGTGAGATAACACAATACTCGCAGCGCAACAAATCAGTGTCAGCAAGTGGACAGTCGGCACAAACCGAACTTTCAATCACCGTCAACGTACGATTTACGAACAACGTAAACCATAGCGAAGACTTTGAACGCCAGTTCACCTCGTCAAAATCGTACGAGACAACACAAAGTCTTGCCACGGTGCAAGAAGAACTCGTAACACAAATGGTAAAAGACATCACAGAACAGATATTCAACGCAACAGTTGCCAACTGGTAATATAAACATTAATAATGTAAAAACGTAAAAAAGTGGATTTAGTACGCCTCATAAACCATCCTGAACTGATGAGCAAGGAGACTCTATACGAGCTCCGAAACATTGTTGCGCTCTATCCATACTATCAGACGGCACGAATATTGATGTTGAAGAACATGTATCTGCTGCACGATAGTGCGTTCGACGATGAACTTCGTCGAACTGCATTGTACGTGACAGACAGAAGTATGTTGTTCCAACTTGTGGAGAGTGCACACTATGAGTTCAAGAACCCGAGCGAGGAAGCTACCAACAAGATAGAAACAAGCAACGACGACCGCACTATATCTATTATCGACAACTTCCTCGACTCTGCCCCAGAACAGGAACTGGAACCTCAAAGTGAACCAAAACGCAAGCCAACGCCTGCAGATGCTGCTGTAGACTATGTCGCATACCTGCTAAAAACAGAAAGCGAAGAAGACGACACCTCCGAACAGAGCCCCCAGCTGAAAGGTCAGGAACTCATCGACGACTTCATCAACAAAGATGGTGGCAAGATACAACTGCAAGATCAACCCACCTATAAACCCGAACTTGAAGAAGAGAAAAAGGGCGAGAACGAAAGCGAAGAAGGCTACTTTACAGAGACTTTAGCCAAAATATACATAAAACAAGGTAGATATTCGAAGGCTCTTGAAATAATTCAGCGTTTAAATTTGAATTATCCAAAAAAAAATGCTTACTTTGCAGACCAAATAAGATTTTTAAAGAAACTTATAATAAATAACAAAAATAACAAATAGAAAAATGATTTACACATTATTCGTAATTTTCATCGTGATAGCATCTTTGCTCATGATTGGCATTGTGCTTATTCAGGAGTCAAAGGGTGGCGGTTTGGCATCAAACTTCTCATCATCTAACGCTATCTTAGGTGTACGCAAGACTACCGACTTCGTAGAGAAAGCAACATGGGGTCTCGCAATCACAATGGTTGTTCTCAGCATCGTATGCGCTCACGTGGCTCCTGTTTCTACAGAGGGTACAAGCGTTATGGAGAAGACTGCAACTGAAACTCAGACAACAAACCCAAACACTACTCCTGGTTTCGGCTCAAGCCAGCAGCAGGCAGCACCAGCAGTTGAAGGTGCTCAGCAGGCAGCACCAGCACAGCAGGCTCCTGCAAAGTAATTTGCAAGAACCTCTCTACACCAAAAGAGTAAAAGAAAATTACGCCCCAATTACAATAAAACGTCTAAGGCAATGTCTTAGACGTTTTTTTATGACTTTCGGTACGTTCAACACTGATACCAGCGAACTGTATCAAAAGATATGAATATGGGAAATAATTAGCAATATATAGCACATTATTCCTACAATAGCACCAATAAACAAATAAAAACACGATTTATCTAAAAAAATTGACAAAACATTTGGTAGTTTAAAACAAAACCCGTACCTTTGCACTCGCTTTAAAGAACTAAGCAATACTGCTAAGTAAAGCAAATAACATGGTGGCTGTAGTTCAGTTGGTTAGAGCGTCAGATTGTGGTTCTGAATGTCGTGGGTTCGAGTCCCATCTGCCACCCAACAGAGAGTCAAACTTCAAAAGAGGTTTGACTCTTTTTTTTATCCCCACTTTAAGAAACCCACTCCACCACTCTACCAATTCGAAATCAAATATTATTATAACGCAGTTACAACACTTTAAGCATCTGCGTCGGTCGATGCGGATGTCTGCGTCGGTCGATGCGGATGTCTGCGTCGGTCGATGCGGATGTCTGCGCCGGTCGATGCGGATGTCTGCGTCGGTCGATGCGGATGTCTGCGTCGGTCGACGTGGATGGTTCATTGAAGCGATAAGAAGCTGCGTGGGTATGGCAAGATGCGATACCCTCCTTTGTTAGCAATGGCTGTTACGATAAATTCCGTCGACAATAGAGTCGGCAAGCGAGATGTTAGGCACAAGAATACAGTCGCAACCGAGCGACTTCGCCACCATCAGGAATATCTCAGCTGCAGGCACGATAACATCGGCACGGTCTTCCTTCAGATGGAACTGCTCCATGCGCTCGCTGAACGACAAAGGAGCAAGTTGCGCATAAAGTTCCCGAAGACAATCTACGGGCAGACAGCGCTCATCGCCCTTCACATGTGCCAACTTAAAGAGGCGGTTTATGTTGCCACCCGACCCGATGATCTTCGTACCGGGATATTCCTTGGCGTACCTCTCAAGCACCTTGCACATTGAGGCAAGTTCCTTCTTGCTCACTGCTCCGGCAAGCATACGCAGCGTGCCCACGTTGAACGAGTGGCTCTCGGCGAGAACGCCATCGTGCAGAAGCGAAATCTCCGTACTGCCGCCGCCGACATCAACATAAGCATAGTTGCCTACTCCACTATTGGTATTCTCCACAAGGTTGTTGCAGAGCAACTGTGCCTCAGCCGCACCGGGAATGATTTCAAGACTGATGCCGGTATGCTTCTCAATGCGCTTCATCACCTTGCGTCCGTTCTCGGCATCGCGCATAGCAGAAGTGGCACAAGCGCGATACTGCTCCACATTATAAAGTAGCATGAACTGACGGAACGCTTTCATCATGTGGAACATCATGTGTTGGCGCTGCTTTGAAATTTTGCCGAGTGTGAACACATCCTTGCCAAGTCGCAACGGAATGCGCACGAACAGCAGTTTCGTAACCTTCACCTCGCCTGTATCGGTGTTGGGGTCGAAACTTTTTATCAGCAATCGTGCTCCGTTCGATCCGATATCAATAGCCGCAATGTTCATCACATTGCTCTCTAAAATGTTATCCATTAATATATCTATTTACTAAAATATAATTATTCAACCATTAATTTTACTCCTCGGCATACGCCTTATGTAATTCTTCTTGCGACCGGAAGGGCTTCTCGCCTTCAGCCACGGGGTGAATCTCGTTAGTGCCACGTCCGTCAACAATGCGACCGTTCGTAGTGTCACACAATCCGTAGTCGACGGTGCGCAGCAAATCGGCCTTCATATCCTCGTCGTAGACTGGCGTGAGCACCTCAATGCGATTCACGAGGTTGCGCGGCATCCAGTCGGCAGAACCTATAAAGTAGCGTGGTCGGTTGTTGTTGCAGAAGATGAGGATGCGCGAGTGTTCGAGATAGCGGTCGATGATGCCAATGATGCGTATATTCTCGCTCATGCCCTCCACGCCCGGCACAACCGAGCAGTTGCCACGCACGAGAGCATCAATACGCACACCGGCACGCGACGCAGCATACATCTTATTGACGACATCCGTATCAGTGATGTGATTTATCTTCAGCTTCACCCAAGCCGGTTTACCCTCCTGCGCGTTCTTTATTTCGGTGTCGAAGAGGCGGAGTATGCGTGTCTTCATAGAGTTAGGCGAAACAAGCAGTTCGCGGAAGCGCATCGGCGAGAACGGTCGGTCGATGAAGTCGAACACTTTAGCCACCTCAGACACGATGCCCTGACGCGCCGTCATCATCAGATAGTCGGTGTACACCTTTGCGTTGCCCTCATGAAAGTTGCCCGTTCCGACGCACGCTATGTCACCCTTTGTGGTCTTTATATAGAGTAGCTTTGAGTGAACTTTCAGTCCTTCTACGCCGAATATAACGTTCACGCCCTCCTCCTGCATACGCTTGCTCCACTTAATATTACTCTCCTCGTCGAAGCGTGCCATCAGTTCTACCACGGCAGTCACCTTCTTGCCGTTGCGTGCAGCGCAGATGAGTGCCTTCACCACCTTCGAATCCTTTGCCAAACGATAGAGCGTGGTCTTTATCTCCTTCACACTGGGACGCAAGGCTGCCTCACGCAGCAATCGTATGTAAGCATCGAACGACTGATATGGCACGTGTATGAAGCGATCCTTCTTGCGAATAAGTTCGAGCATCGGCTCCTCGCCAAGGAACTCCTGCCGCATCACCGGCTGCCACCGCTCAAACTTCAGTTCGGAGTGTCCACAATCAGGGAACGACATCAGGTCGCGATGGTTCTGATACCTACCTCCAGCAAGCGATGTGTCGAGTTCGCGCACATTGAGTCGATCGAACACACGCTTCTGCACCTCGCGTGGCATATCCTTATCGTATATCACGCGTATTGGCACACCACGCTTTCGCGAGTCTACTCCTTGCGCTATCTTCTCCATTGCGCCATAGTCGGAGAGGTTATCCATCTCCATCTCCGCATCCTTAGTAAACTTGAACGAATAAGCCTCGTAATCGGACGGCTTTGTACCTATGAATATGAGTGGCAGACAGAAGCGTATGGCATCGTCAAGATACATTATATTGTCGAAGCCGTCTGATGCCGGAATCTTTATGAAGCGTCCATAAACGCGGTCTGGAACCTTTATCACCGCATACTTCACCTTACGGTCGCCCTCGCGGTGCATTTTCTTCACAACAAGATATATACGGTTGTCCTCAAGCGTGTTGAGGTCGTCGATAGCCGAGAGCCAAATAGGATTGGTCGAGCCGTTCAGCCGGTCGTAATAGAAGTGCTTCAGAAACTGCTTCTGCTCGTCGTTAAGTTGTGTTTCCTTAAGCAGACGCACATGATGTTCCTCCAATTCGGCGAACACCTTGCGTATCACTCTTGTGTATTCATTAGAGTATTCCTCGTTAAGCCTGTTGATAGTCTTTAGTGTCTTGCGTATCGTCTTGCGATGGCGTTCTGGCATCTGGTCGTTCTCAACCAATCGGTTGAGCGATGCCACACGCACACGGAAGAACTCATCAAGGTTATTACTATAAATGCCAAGAAATGAGAGGCGTTCCAAAAGTGGAACGGTTGGTTTCTCAGCTTCCTGCAGAATGCGATGGTTGAAGTACATCCAACTGACATCGCGCTCCACGTATGTTGTCTGTTTTTCCTTCTTTGTCATGGTTATTCTGAATATCAAGAATATTCTGGGTTAGATAGAGAGTACGAGTGTTTCGCTCTCTGATGTGAGGTGTAGCTGTTTGCGGAACTTCTTCTCTGCGCCCGCTGGCACATTGATTGTCGTAAGCTCAAAGTCATCGGAAAAAGCTGTACGCGCAAGGTCCTTGACAACGCCGAGGAACGTCACCTTCTTCAGCTTCTCGCATCCGGCGAATGCATACGGAGCAACAGTCGTGACCGAAGCCGGAATCGTCACCTCCTCCAACGCATCGCAATCGCTGAACGCATCGCGCTCGATACACTCAAGTCCTTCAGGCAACTGCACCTTCTTCAACTTCGAGCGGCGCGAGAAAGCCAAGCTACCTATTGTCTTCACCGTCTTCGGCACGATAACCATTGCAGCGTCGGTGAGTGCAGAAACAAGACGTGTGCGGTCGGCATCGAAGAGCATCTTCGCCTCTACACTGAACGCTGCCGACTGGTTGTTAAGCACCTTGGCATCAAGCCCCAAGAACGGATTTGCGCCCAACTCCTCAACCGAAGGCGGTATGCACACCGACTGCAACGAGATGCAACGTGCGAACGCTTCGTCGCCAATGCGTCTGACCGAAGCCGGAATAGCCACATTTGTCAAGAACGGACATCCCCAAAATGCATTATCACAAATTTCCTCGGTGTCTTCCTTCACGGTGTACACACCTTCGAGGGTTTTCTTCACAGCAACGAGACGCTTGCCACCTTTTGAATAGTACACGCCCCAACCGTCGTTGCGTATGTTCTCCAACTTCTTTATAGCAAGTTCCATGATTTGCTTCTCAAACTCGTCATCCGATTTCACACGCATCTTCAGCAATCCTAAAATAACCTTTTTCTTATCTTTCATATTACTAATATATTAATACCGCTGCAAAAGTAGGAAAAATGAATTACAAACATATTTCATGGTTTTAGCATTATTATTACAAAATAGGCAGCTTTTCTTTGTAAAGCGACATAAAAACACTACCTTTGTCTGTGAAATTAAAAACCATCTATATGAACAAATCCAAAAGACTTTTCTGCAAGCTGGCGTTTGCTGCGCTCGGTCTTCTGCCGACAATGGCTACAACAGCGCTCGCAGACACCACCGACTACACACAGTATGTTAACCCGTTCGTCGGCAACGCTGACAACGGACACACTTTCCCGGGGGCATGCCGCCCGTTCGGCATGATACAGACCAGTCCGGTGACGGGTGCTGTGGGCTGGCGCTACTGCTCGGAGTACGTTTATAGCGACTCTCTCATCTGGGGATTTACGCAGACCCACCTCAACGGCACTGGCTGCATGGATCTTGGCGACATACTCGTGATGCCCACAAGCGGCAAACGCACACGTGCTTGGGATGGTTATCGCTCTCGCTACTCTAAGCAGCAGGAGTTTGCCACACCCGGCTACTACTCGGTTTACCTCACCGATGCGAAGGTGAAAGCCGAACTGACAGCTGCGCCACACGTTGCCTTCCACCGCTACACATTCGACAACCCCGACTCTACATCCGTACTCATCGACCTGCAGCACGCTCCGGCTTGGCGCGACGAGCAATACCACTCGCAGTGCATCTCGTGCGAGACGAAATGGGAGGATGCGCAGACTCTGACCGGACACGTGCGCAACAAGGTGTGGGTGGACCAGGACTACTTCTTCGTGATGAAGTTCAACCGCCCCGTTGTCAGCCATATCCAGCTGCCGAAGGCTGTTGACACAGAACGCGGACAACGCATTGTGGCTACGTTCGACATACCGCGTGGCGAGCAACTACTCGTTAAGGTGGCAATGTCTACGACAAGCGTTGAGGGCGCACGCCTGAACCTCGAAACAGAAGTGCCTGATTGGAACTTCGCCGAGGTGACACGCACCGCTCACAACGAGTGGAACTCTTACTTGAGTCGCATAGATGTGACCGGCACCGACACCGATAAGCAGAACTATTACACGGCGTTCTACCACGCACTTATCCAGCCTAACCAGATTGCTGACGTTGACGGTAAATACCGCAACGCCGACAACAAGGTTGTCTGCTCAAGCAATGGCGAGTTCTACTCCACCTTCTCTTGCTGGGACACCTACCGCGCCGCTCACCCATTCTACACTATGGTCATTCCGGAGCGCGTCAACGGCTTAGTCAACTCGCTCGTTGAGCAGGCAGAGGTGCAGGGCTTCCTGCCAATCTGGGGACTCTGGGGCAAGGAGAACTTCTGCATGATCGGCAACCACGCCGTGTCTATCGTAGCCGAAGCTTACCACAAAGGTTTCCGCGGCTTCGATGCAGAGCGCGCTTTCAACACCATCAAACGTACACAGACCGTGAGCCACGGCGAGAAGTACGACTGGGAGACATACATGAAGTACGGCTACTGGCCCACCGACCTTGTCGCGTCTGAATCGGTATCCAACTCACTCGAGTGTATGTACGACGACTATGCCGCAGCCGACATGGCTCGTCTCATGGGCAAGAAGCAGGACCAGCAGTACTTCGCACGCCGCGCCAACTTCTACAAGAATCTCTTCGACAAGCAGACCAACTTCATGCGTCCGCGCCTTGCCGACGGCTCATGGAGAAGTCCGTTCAACCCGAGCGACGTGGCTCACGCCGAAACCGTAGGTGGCGACTACACCGAGGGCAACGCATGGCAGTACACATGGCATGTGCAGCACGACATTCCCGGACTCATTAAACTCTTCGGCGGTCAGAAGCCGTTCCTCAAGAAGCTCGACGAGTTCTTCACACTCAAACTCGTCACCTCGCAGAACGACGTGACCGGACTTATCGGACAGTACGCACATGGCAACGAGCCGAGCCATCACGTGGCTTATCTCTACGCCTTAGCAGGTAGACCATCGCGCACGCAAGAACTCATACGCGAGATTTTCGACACACAGTACCACCCCACCGTTGACGGACTCTGCGGCAACGACGACTGCGGACAGATGTCGGCATGGTACATGCTCTCGGCAATGGGTTTCTATCCTGTGAACCCTGTCAGTGGCGAGTATGTATTCGGTGCTCCACAGATGCCAAAGATTGTGCTTCATCTGCCCGAAGGCAAGACATTCACCGTTGTAGCCGATGGCATTTCTGCCGAGAACAAATACGTAGACTACATCCTGCTCAACGGCAAAAAGTACAACAAAACATCCATTTCGCACAACACAATCATGCAAGGTGGCACATTAGTATATAAGATGTGTAGTACAAAAAAGCACGATAAATACTAAAAGAAGTTCAAAAAGAAGTCTTTTTTGTCCTACTAATGAATAATAATGGTAGATTTTTCCCTTCATACCATCAAAAAAGCCAAATAACTTGGGAGTTATTTGGCTTTTTCATTTATTTTGCTTTACTTTGCAGCAAATAATTATATAGAGATAACAATAGACTATATTAAAAAGTAATTTTATGAAAAAGATTTCAATTCTTTTTGCAGCTGCTGTGATGGCAGCTACAGCTTCGGCTCAAACTGTTACAGAAAGTAAGACTTTTGACAACATGTATGTCGGTGTAAATACCGGTGTGTCAACAGCTTCTAAGGGTCACCATTGGCTTCAGGACTTCCGTCCAAACCTTGGCGTACGTCTCGGTCGCAACTTCACACCTGTATTTGGTCTCGCAGTTGAGAGCAACATTTACTTCAAGGAAGTTGGCTCTAAGCAGGGCTTCCTGCACAAGACAGGCACTGCCGTAAACGGCATCAACACCTCACTCCTCGGTACTGCAAACATCACCAACTGGGTAGGTGGTTACAAGGGTGAGCCACGTCTCTTCGAAGTATCAGCTGTATATGGTCTCGGTTGGGGTCATGTTTTCTCTAACGCAGCTTCTTACAAAGACAACACTAATATGCTCACTTCTAAGGCTGGTCTCAACTTCGCCTTCAACCTTGGCAAGACAAAGGCATGGCAGTTCTATGTTGAGCCTTCTATGAACTGGTCGCTCAATGGTCTCGGTTACGAGGGTGTTGAGTACAACATCAACCGCTCAATGTTTCAGGTTAATGTTGGCTTCAACTATAAGTTCAAGAACTCTAACGGCACACATAACTTCACAATTGCTTCGGGTCGTGACCAGGCAGAGGTTGACGCTCTCAACGCTCAGATTAACAGCCTCCGCGAGGAGAACGCTGCTCTCACAAGCAAGGACGAGCAGAACAAGAAGAACCTCACCGCTAAGGACACAGAGATCAACAACCTCAAGCAGGCTCTTGAGGAGTGCAACAACCGTCCTGCTCCTAAGGCAGAGACCGCAACTAACCTCCAGCCGACAGTTATCTTCCGTCAGGGCAAGACTTCTGTAGACCCAGCTCAGGTAGCTTCTATCGAGCTCATCGCCAACTACATGAAGAACCACAAGGAGTCGAAGGTAGAAATCAAGGGCTACGCTTCTCCAGAGGGTTCTAAGGAAATCAACGAGCGCATCTCTCAGGAGCGTGCTGACGCTGTTAAGGCTATCCTCGTTAAGAAGTACAAGATTTCTGAGAATCGCCTGAAGGCTACTGGTATGGGTGCTACTGACAAGCTCTTCGAGCAGGTAGAATTCAACCGCGTTGCTACATTCAACGACATCACAAAGGACTAATTGTTCACCGAACAAATAATCCGAAATTGCTTGAGTGCCCATGCTGCTCAAGCAATATAAAAACAAATCCCAGTGTAATGACTCAACCATTGCACTGGGATTTTTCGTATCAATTCGTTTTACTTCGCTACAAATTTTATCTTACAACGACACACTTCCTTCAGCTCGGCATCCGCCTTCTGTCCGGCATCACTCTCTGGTGTCTGCTTCATCACTTGCACACAGAACTCACCTTCTGCCACCTCTTCAACAAACAGATGCAAGCGGTCGCCACAATGCGACTCTGCGACATAAGCTATATCGAAGCGCTGCAAACGATTCGTGCGATAGAAGTCGAGCGTCCAAAGGTCGAGAATATGCTCTATGTACTTCACGCTATTGATGTGTCCGTTGACATCCACATCGCTGTAACGTGTCTCAACAATGCGTCGACACTCAGCTGCTTTCGATAGTTTCACACGCTTGAACGGCTCAATCGGGCACGGCTCATCGGTCTCGATGTACTTCGTAATCAGTCCGTCGCGCTCCGCAAGAATATCCACCGGCTGACGCGTATCGGCGTCAATCATCGCCCAAATGCTGCGACCATAGCCGTAGTGCTTGCCGCTCTTGTCACGAATAGCATAGTTACGACTCGTGAAGAACTTCATCACGTTCTCCACCCATGTGTCCACCGTGATGCGGTCGTAAGCAATGGGCATTTCGTCAAGTTCCATAACGAAGCGCGAGAGCACCCAGGTCTTGTGCACCGTGTTGAGATAGTCCATGCCATAACCACGCTCGTTGCTATGGAAGTCGGCTGCATTCAGCAGATGGTTACCAAGATGTCCAAGAAATATATGGTGAGAAAAATCGCAGTGGAATGGCTCCACAAGGAAGTCGTAGCTTCCAATCTTACTTAATAAATCCATAATCTACTCTTATTTTGATGAACTTTTGCCCCTATCCATACTTATTCTCACAGAACGAGGCTTTCCATTAGAATCATATTTACAATTATCGTAAAGACTGGGCATAAAGAAGTATGCACGCAATCCTTTCAAGTTGCCTTCTGCATTCGGCGTTACAAGTTGCTTGCCGTCAGCACCAACAAACCTATAGTGCCCGTCAGCAGGTAGAAGAACCGGATCGTAGGTACCCACAAATTTGAAACTGCCTAAAGAGAGCTTACCAGTCAATGTCGCAGGCTTGGCAGCGAGGATGAACTTATTCTTCACAACCGGCTTAACCACATCTTTCGTCACCCCATTCAAGAATTGCACAAGATATGGTTCGCCAGCAACTGTCGACTTTACAGTGAGGAAGTGATACACCACATTCTCATCGTCTACCTCTTCCACATCCTGAAGTTGCTTGAACTGCATACCCGGGAAAGCTGTGCGAATATCGCTTTCTGTAAGACCAAATGGCAGACAAAGTGTATAACATCCGCCATCGGCACGGAACGTGCGATCGATAGTCACGTTGTGCACATACGCATCTTGATAGTACGAAGCAATGTCTGCATTGCCACCCGACTCTCCAAACGTAAGGCTCTCTACAACAACCGCATTTACAAGCCGGCGATATATCTGCACCTTACCATAGCCGTCATACTTGACATAGCGTGCGAAGCGTTCCGAGTCTGGCTTATAATCAATATGGTCGTCTTTTCTAAACTTTACAAAACTGATATAAGCATTGCCTTCGTCTGAAAATTTTATATCAATCTCATTAGTCTTTTCCGTTTCTCTCTTCTTGAACATCAACGAATATGAAGACCCCGTGCCTGCGCTAAGCCAACCACATCTGCTATCCTTCAACCTCCAACCACCAGTTATTTTCTTCACTTTGAACACAGCCATGCTATCCGTTTCGCACGTAGCCAATTCCAGTTCGTCTTCCTTGCTCAACTTTATCAAACATGGCAGCATATAGTCTTTTTTCGTATTCTGATACCTACTCATAGCCACGCCATTATCCTTGCTGACGATAATTATCTCGTCGCCATCGCGCAGAAACGAGGGGTCGGATATATGCATATATTTTGCGGTTGCGTTTTGTGCGTCCACTCCGATTGGCACTAAAGAGAGTAGCATGATGATAGCTGAAAGCGTGAATTTAGTCATTCGAATGTTTGGTTTTTAGTAATTCAGTTTCGACCCTAACACCACAAAGAGTGTTAGGGTCGACTAATAGAATATTCGGAATTATAACATTAGCGTAGTTTGTCTATTTCCAAAAGCGTGATGTAATATCTGTAAAGTCGTCACCCACAGCACGCTTGTAGAGTCGTTGATTAGTGGTGCGTTCCTTCAGACAGCCAAGATGTTCGATATACGGACCGAGCTTTATATAGTCGAAGTCGCTTTTGCGTATTGTTCTTGGGAACAGCTGACGACCGCTATACCATGCCACCTTCAGCTTGGGGTGTTCACGATGCAGATACTGCGAGAGTTTGCTAACGTACTTCGGGTCAGCATCGCCACCCATAAAGCAGATGCAGGTTATCTCGTCATTATAGTCGGCAACGAGTTTGTCGAGCGCCATTGGTGTCAGTGGTTCGCCGATATTCTCCCACAGATACTGACTGTGGCAGCCCGGACAACGACACGGACAACCCGTGATGTTGATAGACAGCGTCACCTCATCGGGGATTTCCTGGAACACTATGCCAGTATTGAGATAATTTAGCATTGTTTTATACGTTTTTTTTAGTTTCGCAAGCGAAAGTTCAATCCTTTACTTCGTTTGTTCCGTTGGCATAGAAGCGACGTGCTGCCTCTTTCTGACGAGCCTCAGAGAAGTTGCTCACACGCTTCAGATAGCCGATGATACGTGTCATGTAGTCGACATTCTCACTTCCGCAATGCGGACACTTCTTCAGATAACGTTTGTCGATATGTCCACACTCGTTGCAGATAGTGTTCGGGATATTGAATGTGAAGTAGTTGCATCCCTCCTTTGCAGCAATGCGCAGGAGCTGACGATACTGCGCCTTCGAGAGATGCTCGTCGAGGTTCATGTGGAGTGCCGAGCCACCGGTGAGGTGCTCAATGTATGGTGCGCCGTGCATCTTGAACTTGTCAACCACGTTGAGCGAGTCGTCCTCCACGATGTAGAAGTAGCTGTTGTAGCAGTCGCGCGGCACGAAGTAGCCGTCCTCGCGGTCCCACTTTGCGTGCTTTACGCCCACGTTCTCAGCCGGAATCATCTCGCAGTTGAACAGCACATCCTTTGTGCGATACTTCTTGTTGTACTTCTCAACCAGCCCGAGCACTTTCTGTACGAAGTGCAGATAGTCGGGGTTGTCGCTAATCTTCAAGCCCATGAATTCGGCAGCCTCCACGAGTCCGTTCACACCGATGGTGAGATACTGGCGACCCATATTGATGTATCCAGCGTCGAAGAGTGGCAGCATACCTTGCGCCTGCAGTTCCTTCAGGTTCTCGTTGTAAGCAAGCTGCACTTTATGGCAGAGTTCAATCACCTCCGAGAGATAGTCGGCATAGTCGAGTCCGTTCTTTACGGCGTATTGTATGCAACGGTTGAGGTTGATGGTGAGCACGCTCTTCGAGCCGGTAGACACACCGCCCGCACCGAGCGTATAGCTGAAGCCGTTGTCCTGAATCTCGTTGCGCAGACGGCAGCAAGAGCTGAGCGAGTCGGCATTGTCGCTCATGTATGTGAAGAACGAGTGACCCTCCGAGTACATCTCCGCCGTGAAGTCGCCCCACTCTTTGTCTATCACGTCGCCGTCCTTTGTGAGCAGTGCCATTGTCTCTACGGGGAAAGTCAGCACCGTCTTTGTACGCTCGTTGTTGAACCACTTCATGAAGCGTTTCTGCAGCCATGAGAGTCCGTTCCAATCGGGTTTTGAACCGTCTGGGAAGACAAACTCGCCGAACAAGCTCTCAAAGTATGGTTTGTCATAATAAGCCACGTTCCAGAATACTGCCTGATAGTTGCGTGCGCCGGTGGGCTGGTTGATAGAGTAAACAATCTGCTCGAAGCAGTCGGTGATCATCTTGTCGATAGTGCGCTGCTTTGCAGAGAGGTCTACCACCTTGTCGGCGTGCTCCCAATAGTCGAGTCCGTACTCTTTACCGATGAAGTAGTTGAGGTACATGAGGAACTCTGGTGTTGCGCAGGCACCGCTCAACATACTCGAAACCATGAACACCATGTTGACAAATCCGCCGCAGAATGACTTCAGATTTGTAGGAGCCGTCGAGTTGCCGCCGATGCTCGTTGTGCCGCCGATGAGCCATGGGTACATCGTGATCGAAGCACAATAGTTGGCGAGCGAGGTCTCGTCGTTCTTATATATAAAGTGGTGGTTAAGCTTGTCTATGTATTCATCAGCAAGTCTCTTGCCGTACATCTTCTTGATACGGTCGGTGAGCAGGCGACGGTTCAAGCGGATGAAGCTCGACTTCGGGAGCTCGCCGATGAGCGTAGCGATGTTCTTGTGCTCAACGTTGGCATTGGCATCGTACTTGGAGCCTGTGGCTGCGTTGGCTGCGTGACAATAGTCGGTAAGGAACTTGAGTTTTTCGAGCGTCTCACGATCCTCCGAGTGAAGCTGTCTATATATGATGAACGACTTAGCTACCTTGAAGTAGCCCTCACTCATCAGAGCCTTCTCCACCTGGTTCTGGATATCCTCCACCGAGATGCCGTCAAAAACATCAATGTGGCTGACAATCTTCGATACAGAAGCCAAATCTATATCCTCGTTCACTGACTCGAACGCCTTAAGTATGGCGTTCATAATCTTGTCTAAAGAGAAGCGATCTTTAGACCCGTCGCGTTTGACAATTGCAAAATCTTTCATATTTAAGTTTTCCGTTTGAGATAACTTTTTCAATTTTAGAAATCGAAAAGTTTTCCGTTTTGGAAAACTTTTGTTAGTTCCGTGCAATGAAAAGTTTTCTGATTTATGTTTTTGTTACGCTTGCAAAGGTATACAAAAAAAACGACAACAGAGCATCAAAACAATGGAAAAATTCCAATAAATTTAAACTCCACGTACACCATTAGTCTAACGCAAACGATGTAACTTTCAGAGTTTCACCGCACTAATATCAATCAGATTATTCACAATAGCATATATCGTCAAACCAGCCGCACTATGTATCTGCAATTTGCGCGCAATGTTGCGTCGATGGGTGATTACAGTGTTCACCGAAATGCACAAGTGCTCGGCTATCTCCTTGTTGCTCATGCCCTGCACCAATGCGACTATAACATCCTTCTCACGTTCGCCCAAAGCGTCAGTCCCCTCCTGGTTCCTGCCGATCATATTCGAAATCTTAGCCGACACATCACTCTGCCGCGACCTCTCCTCCAGCGACCTGATGGCCGGAATAAAAATATTATCCTCCACCTCAGCGTGCAGCGCAAGCCACTCCTCATTATTATATATGTCATAAAGCGTAGCCGAAAGCTGGTTGTTACGCAGACTGTCACCCGGGAAGTACTTGATGATGATACTCTTCAGCTCCCTCAGCTTCGAACTCTCCTGACCATGATGCTTCGAGTACATGTCAATAGCATAATTAGCCAACGGCTTCCCCCCGATTAGCGACTCCACATACGGGAAAACCGTCTTCTCCTCATACCTCATGTGCTGCGTAACCGCGCGCGAATATTCGTCGTAAAGTTTCAGTATGAGTAGAGCGAGGTTGTCGTTTTCGTCAAGCGCGTCTACAAGTTCCTTGCGTATAAACGGCAACTGGAAGCCCAAGAAATAGTTGTGGCTCGCCTTCAGATACTGCAGCAACGTAGCCACCGACAGACGCGACACATCATCCATCTCCCGATAGCCGTTTATCATGAAGTTCACCACAGCCAGGAACGTGTACGTATCCACACCCTGGTCCTCACACACCTGCTTCACCGTCTTGTCGCCGAAGCCCAGACTGATACCGAAGCTACCCAAACACTGCAGCAAGTTATAGTTATCACGAATAAGCGATATCATCTTGTCACCTGCCTCGTACATTTTCTGATTTTTCATACCCCTAATTATTATTGGTTACAAAGTACATATATCGCACAAAGATACAAAGACTTTCCCATAAAAGCCGAACATTTACGAACTTTATCATTAAAAAAAATAAACGTTGGAAATATATTGTTTATATGCAATCTTTTCGCTATTTTTGCATATTATTTGATTTAACAGGAGGAATATTATATGAGTACGATTACCATAAACAGCGATATCTATCAAAAAGCTGAGAGATATGCCAAGTTGAACAATATCAATTTGTCGCACCTCATAGAGAAGTTTCTCATGAAACTTCAAACACCAAGTGCCAAAGATAATGCAGCATTGGCACTTCCCGATCATTTGGAGAAATTGGCAGGATGCCTTTCTGATGTTTCCGACGATGATGATGAAAAGTTGAACTATCTACTTGAAAAATACAAATGAAGAATGTACTTATAGATACTAATATCATCCTTGATTTCTTAATGAAACGTGAAGGCTTTTTCGAGGATGCAAGAAATGTTTTAGCTTTAGGATACAACAAGTGCTACACCTTGTATCTATCTTCATTGTCATTTTCTAATATTGCTTATATTGCAAGAAAAAAATATACTGGTGATGCATTATATGAATGCTTCTCTGAGATTAGGGAGTTGGTCCATGTTTCATCTGTAAATGAAGTTGAGGTGGATTCTGCTATAAAACCTCGTTCAAAGGATTTCGAGGATGCCCTACAATATTACTCTGCAAAATCGGTGAAGGCTGATTACATTATCACACGAAATACCAAGGATTTTACTTATTCTGACATTAAGGTTCTTACTCCACGTGAGTTTACCTCTCTCTATCTTTAGCAACTCAAAATAGCCTACTTGCGGTGTTAGTGTTATACCTTTTTATACAACGAATATCACCATATAACCAAGGGTCTATACGCCACCTCTCATCGTGGCATATAGACCCTTGTCGTTTCCCGTGAAGTGCGGGTGAATATTATCTTCTTGTTTTGCCAAATACATCGGAATGGGTACCCGTTGTTAGCATTAAGAGAGTCAATTCGTCATCATTCTGTTCCCAAACTAACAGCCAGTTTGGTTTTATATGTGCCTCCCATTCATCTTCATGGTTACCATGAAGAATATGTGGTTTGTATTCTGATGGTAGGCTACCATTTTCTACCAATATGGCTATGGCTTTTCTTAGTTCTTCTATCGGATAGCCACGCTTTCTGCAAAGCTTTAAAGCCTTGTCAAATCTTTTGGTTGTACCAAACTTATACATTATTCTCCTAAAACAGTGTCAAACATTTCGTCAACAGAATTCCATTGTGTAACCCTACCTTTCGCCTTGTCCTCTTCAGCAAGCTCCAGACCAGTCTTCTTAGGTCTCATAATAGAAATAGAACTAACACCATTCATCATTTTGATGGCGTTTTTCAGCTTTGTCAACATAGTAGGGTCAGATACCGTTACCAAAAGCTGTGGCTCATTTATGATTGAGGTATTCATACTTACTCCTTATTTAATGTATATATGGTTATTCATCAACAAAAGTACGTTTTATTCTTGAAACTACCAAGCAAAACCTATAAAACTTCTAAGGTCAAGGTTTTAACTATATATAAGTTTTAACCCAAATCGGTCATTAGAAAAAGTTTCTTGTCATTTTCTAATGACCGCCATTAGAAAAACAGCTTTGTATATGCTTGATTCATAAATATTTACTAACTTTACCACAAAAAAAAAGAATATACTCCGATGCGAAACTGTGACATAAAGTTTGTAAATAAGGAAATAACACCTTTTGGTGGTCTTTCCCTGTTCTTCAAAATGCTTGAGAAATGCCATTTTGAAGAGCATGTTATGCAAAGTGGTGTACCTCTTCAAGGTTCCAACCGTGGTTACAAACCGATCCAGCTGATATTGGGACTGTTTGCAGGTGTGTGGTGTGGCGC
>CDZI01007625.1_pt1 | contig 52295 bp, 47 predicted proteins | sample 554811 | NCBI WGS metagenome assembly CDZI01 (sample SAMEA3182110, study PRJEB8094) | gut metagenome | biome: human; feature: gut; material: Stool; isolation source: human stools | place: Canada | collected 2013-04-23
TTCATACACAATGCTTATATGCTTGAACGATTTATTTGTGTGTTTGGGATTAACCCAGACCCACAAGTTATTGACAAACTTTTCAAAGAACTCATATTATTTACTGCCAGAGCCGCTTAGGCGTGGCGAATTTTTAACGAACTATTGATTTATTCCACCGGCACAAATTCCAGTCTGCTGTCACCCTTATCGCCTTCTTCCGGCTTTTCTGGCGTGGTGGCCGAGGTGTGTTTTGCCTTGTCGCGCAGGTTATAGGCCGTTTCCACATCGCGAATCAAGCCGTTCAATCCGGACAAGAAATAGAGGGATTCTTCCGTCTCATGCAAAAGATTGGTAGCGAAAGCAAAGTCTGCCATCTCGCGGTAAAGGTCCATCAGTTGCCGGCGCAAGGCATCACTTTTGTTCCCCAGGTTGGCAGCAGCCCGTGCCACATCCGCTCCTTTCACCAGTGCCTCATACTGCTGATTGCAGGTCGAAAGTTCGTCGATGTAGTTCTCCAGCCCCAAGGTTGTGATCGCTTTCTGAATCTCCGGCTTGTTCAAGTCGGTGAGCAGGCCTTTCACCGTTTCTGTCTGCTGGTTGTTGGGCAGGCGGTTCATCCCCGTATAAGGTTTCACTACGATGTAAAGTTTCTCGGCAGCTGCGCTTTCGGTTGGTATCGGCACGTTGCGCGAGGTGAGGATCCGTTGGACAATAGCTGTCCAAAGTGCATCTCGTTGGCGGTCGATTTCCACTTTCGATTTCGTTTCTGCCTTGACCCTTGTTTCCCGGTTGAGGTCGTTCATCTCCGACAGATACTTTTTGGCTTCCTCTATCTGTTCAGCCGTAATACCCACTTTAGGTGCCCCCATCGGATCGCCTTCCTCGGCCGCCTCTTCGGCTTCCAACGGAAGCAAGGCCAGGAAACGCTCCATGAAGTTGATAAACTCGGCGTGCGAAAGCTTCGCCAGATTTATGCTTTCAACTTTGATATATTCCTTTCGCATATTATAGAAACTTTAAGTGTTAATATATTTAACCTTTGTATGGATTAGCGTGCTAATCCGGGGCTTACCCCCCTGCAAAAGGTGAATTAGCATGCTAATCAGGGTTGCGCACCCTTGCAAAAGATGAATTAGCGTGCTAAACCGGGCTTCGCATCCCTGCAAAGGATGAATTAGCGTGCTAATCAGGGTTTCGCACCCCTGTGAAGGGTCAATTAGCATACTAATTGATTTTATGTTATCAGGAAAAATCGTCAGAGTACTGACGAGACTAAGTTGTTCGCCTAAATTCATCCCTTCATTTATCATCTTACTCATAACTGATTTTCATAAAAACATAATTCGGTTCAACTTCTCAAGATCCACTAGCTTGGCGATATTATGAACAAACTATCTAATATCCTTTTTAGCATTAAAAAGAAATTTAGTTTCGTCAGAACTATCTTTCTTTTCAATACAGTCACAAAAGTAAAAATTAATTTACCATCTCCAACCTTTTTTGTACAAATATTTTCATTTACAGGTTTATGCTTCCAGATGTTAATGGAGCAAACCATTTTGGATGTGTTTTGATAGTCTTTGCAGGCAGATTAGGGTTTCTCTACCTGCAAAGTCTGATGATGGAAGGTGATGCGGGCTACACCCAGATCGTTCAGTGCGGTGACGACTTCGTTAAGAGAAGCCGTGCGCGGGAAACGGAAATGGATGCGACGCTCCAAGAAAGACTCTGATTGCGCTGTGATACTGACGTTGTACCACGTGCCGATATGTTTCATCACTTCTCCCAGTGGCATATTATCGTAATCGAAGAGGCCTTCTGTCCAACTGCCGGCTTGTTTCAGGTTTACGCTGGTGATATTCAAATGGCGGTTGTCTTGCAATACTGCCTGTTGCCCCGGATGAATATCGAGCTGTTCCTGCAGATGTCCGATTCGAACATGGCCTTCGTACAGGATAACCCGAGCACGACTGCCGGGATAGGTGTTCACATCGAAGACGGTTCACCTAAAGCTTCTACAACTGTTTCAGCTTGACGAAGCAGACGTTCGTATTCCCAATACCGGGCTTGCAGATCGAATACCGTTGCTTCGCGGATAGCTTCTGCCAATGGCTGCTTTTGGATACGGACCGTTACCCGGTAAGTTTCTACTTCGTCATTGACGAACAAGATATTCTTTCCTCCTTCACGTTCTAGTTGGCGTAAAGCTGTTGACAAAGGAACTTCGTTCAGTTCCAGGTCAATCAGTCGTTTTTCCTGTGCCTGCAGGAACGGAATCCAGGATAAAAAGAGCGTGATGCAAAAGATACTCCGTACCCATCTGTGTATTTCAAGTTGTTTCATTCTTTTTCGTGTTTGTCGTTCTACATAAGTTAGGTCGTGCATGCTTGACTTTCTATCTATATGACAACCGACATAAGCAATCGGGTACGGTTCCATGAGATTATTTTTTATTGGCTGCCCGATATTGCTGGGGAGAAACACCGGCTTCTTTCGAGAACACCCGACTGAAATACAACGGATCGGTATAACCTAATAAGGTGGCGATCTGGTTAATCTTCAAATCGGTGTCTTTTAATAGTCCGTAGGCCTTGTTGATTTTCATCTTGGTGAAATAGGTCATCGGAGCGATACCGATTTCCTGCATGAACTTACGGTAGAAATAAGATGGAGAATAATTGACAAACGAGGCAATTTCCTGTACCGTCAGGTTTTTGTTGATATTCTCGTTCATATAGTAAATACTGCGGTTAATGATTGTACCCATATATTCACTTTTCCCTCCCGATTCGCGATACTGTTGTATATATAATAAGGTACTGAGAAAGTAACCGAAGCAGAAGTTTGCGTAATTGATATGTTCGACCGACAGATTGCTTTTCAGGGTTGTATAGATTTCTTCAAACAATTCCAGCCGATTTTGCTGGCGGGAAGAGACGGAAGGAGTCACGGTATGCGGTACGTCTTGTCCTTGGGCGATATAGGGAGCTTTTGTTCCTTTGAAGTGAAACCAATAAATACTCCACGGATCTTTTTCATCCGCTTCATATTGATGATAAATATGTGGCGGAAGAATAATATACTGATCTGCCGACAGTTCATATTGCCGGTCTTGTATCCGCACATGGCCTTTTCCGTCTTTGCAATAGATAAGCAGATACTGGTCGCATCCGTTTAACCGTTCGATATAATGGAAGGCTGCTTTGGTAAAGTAGCCTAATGAATAGATATACAAATCTCCCGTCAGCGGGTTTTTCTCCATCTGTTCCAGGATGGAAAGAGGTAAATAAATAAACCGTTCGCCTTTGAATCCTAATTCTCGTTTCATAACCATCTGTTTCTGCTTGTTGCTTGTAACGATTCTGCGGCTGCCGGATAATCTCCATCGTGTATTGCCAGACAAAAGTTCGTTATCTTTCATATTTTTGACAGATGTCGAAAAGCTTTAGCATATCTGTCAAAAAGCTTTAGCACAACTATGGAAAAGCTTTTCGACAAATGTCAAAAAATTACTTGCTAACGGGTTTTGTATCCCCGAGTGCCTAAAGTCGTATCCCGCAGTATCGTTACCGTTTTTCTTTGGATGGATAAAGGTAGGAAAAATATGAGGGTAGCCCATCATCCAGCAAGCGGAAAAACAATAATTGTCCATATAGAGGGTTATTTTTATCTATTCTTTTAATGGAGATATGCTGCTAACTTGCACTCGGAAAAAGAAAGAAAAACATGGAAACACATATGATACAGGAAATAGACTTGCAGGCGTTGACTATTTGCCGGTCAATGGGCTTTTTAGAGCAGGAACCGGATCCAATGATTTTAGAGCGGACACAACAACTATTGGAAGAAGCTATGCAGATAGCTGTCCCGGCCTTTCATTATGAAGTGAAAGATTCTGTTGTATTGGCAGACGACACCGTTTATATAGAGGATAAGGCTTTTCGGACAGGAAAGACGATTACTCGTTTGTTGGCTGGTACCACCCGACTTGTCTTGTTTGTGGCAACGGCGGGAATGGCTTTCCAACATTGGATGGATGAGATCAAGAAACAAGGTGACGGATTGGATACATTCATTGCTGATACGATTGGCAGTTGTTTGGTGGGTGCTTGTACGGAACAAATGGAAGCAGAGGTAATCCGGAAGTTAGCCCCATTACCACATACCAATCGTTTTAGTCCGGGTTATTGTGGCTGGAATTTATCAGAACAAAAAGGATTGTTTGCTTGTATGCCTGCTGGCGTATGCGACGTCACGCTGACGGAAAGTTGTCTGATGTATCCTATTAAATCAGTAAGCGGCCTGATTGGTTTTGGAGAACAGGTTAAGAATAAAGTCCATGAATGTGACTTATGTGACAAGCGGGCCGAATGCCTTCAACGGAAACTAAGAAAGAAAAACCTATAAAAACACTACTAACAATGACAAACTCAAAAGAACGTGTATGGAATGCCTTGAATCATCGGGGCGGTACGCCGGTGCCTGTTGATTTTGGAGCAACAACAGTTACAGGCATTCATTGCCGGATTGTAGAACAGCTCCGGAAATATTATGGATTGGCAGATAAACCGGTTCGCATTGTGGATCCTTTTCAGATGCTGGGCGAGGTAGATGAAGAACTGCAGGAACGTATGGGCGTTGATCTGGTTCCTCTTTTCGGACGGAAGAATATGTTTGGCATAGACGAATCGGAAGTGCATGAACAAATTACTCCTTGGGGACAAAAAGTCTTGATCGCTAAAGGTATTGATATGACTCCGGATGCAGAAGGAGATGTTTATATTTATCCCGAAGGAGATCGTTCGGTTTCTCCAAGTGCTGTTATGCCCGAAGGTTGTTATTTCATCAATGCGATCGAGCGACAACAGCCTATTGACGAAGCCTTGTTGTCTTATCAGGATAATCTGGAAGAATATGCTTTGTTGAATGAATCCGACTTGGCTTATTGGAAGCAGGCGGCAGGTAAGGCGGCAGCTACTGGCAAAGCCGTTGTTGCCGGTTTTGGCGGAACGGCCTTGGGTGATGTGGCATTTATTCCAGCCATGGGACTGAAACATCCGAAAGGCATTCGGAGTGTGGCAGAATGGTATATGTCAACGCTTATCCGTCCGGATTTCGTTCATGCTTTGTTTGAACATCAGACGGACTTGGCTATCCGGAATTATGAAATGCTTTGGAATACTGTCGGGGATCAAGTGGATGTAGTCTTTACTTGTGGTACCGATTTCGGAACACAAGATTCGCAGTTCTGTTCGGAAGACGTATTCCGTGAATTGTGGCTCCCTTATTATAAACGTTTGAATGATTGGATTCACACCCATACAACCTGGAAGATCTTCAAGCATTCGTGTGGAGCAGTATTACCTTTGATTCCGGCTATGATCGATGCCGGCTTCGATATCCTGAATCCGGTACAGATTAATGCCAAGGGGTTTGGAAAGTTGTGTTGCCGAACTCTTTCTTTGGTTCCTATAATCCTTATATAGATGAAATCTATGGTGACTGGTTTGATAACTACGGTCGTGTACACCATACCGGTGAAGTTTTCTTGAATGATAAGTCTCTGTATGAAAAAGAAACACTTGAGAAAGTTTATCATCCGGAAGCTCTTCCGAATGTGCAAGATCCGGAAGGTTCGACTTATACATGGTATTGCGAACATAATGAGCAGGAAACAACTATTTGGGCAAACTTCCATAAGGCAGATCCGAATAAGGAACTTGTCGAAATCAGTGTGAGAAGAACTTGTTTCTATCCGGAGAAAAAGGGAATCAATTACCTAACGATAAGCGGATTCCATATCAGTCAGGCTGCTACACAATGGGCAGCTCCGACAGCAGAGCAAATCGGAATGGTGGCAACACATTGGAATAAAGGCTGGATTATCGAGAACAATGTCATAAGCAATTCGAAATGTTCCGGCATCACCTTGGGAAAAGAACGTAACAGCGGTCATAACAAATGGTTGAGTGATACTAGTATTGATGGCTCTTTACATTATATAGAAGTAACATTCAATGCCATTCGCGAAGGTTGGAACAAAGATAATATCGGTCATCATATTGTACGTAACAATACAATCTTTGCCTGCGAACAAACCGGTATGTGCGGAAGTATGGGAGCTTCTTTCTCGGTGATCGAGAATAACCATATTTATGATATTTGGACGAAACGTCAATTTAACGGAGCTGAAATCGGTGGTATTAAGTTCCATGCGGCTTTGGATGCACGAATTGCCCATAACCGGATTCATAATACCGGTCGTGCTTTGTGGTTAGACTGGATGACACAGGGAACACATGTCTCTTCTAATTTGTTTTATGGCAATGATCTGGAAGATATTTTCCTGGAAGTCAATCATGGACCGTTCTTAGTTGAGAATAATATCCTGGCTTCTCGCCGGAGTATCTTGGAGCAATCACAAGGTGGCGCGTATGTGCATAACCTGATTTGCGGTAAGATCCATAATTACGTTGAACATGGACGTTATACACCTTACTTCTTGCCTCATTCTACAGAAGTAGCCGGTTTGTCTATTATACCGGGTGGAGACGATCGCTTCTATAATAACCTTTTTGCTACGGTAGATTTTGAAAACTCCGATAAAGCGCTTGGCTCTTTTGGTCTGAAAGGTTACGAAAAGACGGCTTATCCGATGTATGTGGATGGAAACGTTTATTATGGAGCGGCTGTCCCGTTTGTGAAATCCACGAGGAGAACATCCGACAAGTGGACCGTTGGAGTCCTTGCAGGCAGGTGAAATGAGAATTCAGGTTTGGTAAAAATAGAATTACTGGCGGTATTCAGTGTACTGGAGCATAAAAGGCATCTTCAATATGCTCTTGGACTGAATACCGTCCGTTTTCTTTCTGCATTGTGATAATATCAAAACGAACAGGAAGCGGATTGTTGAAATATCGGATATAAGCATCGGTCGCAGCTACAATGCGTTTGATCTTCTTTTGGTCGACGGCTTCTTCGGGCGGTAACAGGCAACCGACCGATCGTGTCTTTACTTCTACGACGATTAATTCACCTTCATAGACAGCAATAAGGTCAAGTTCGTAATGATGAAAGTGCCAATTGGTATGTAATATTTGATATCCCAGTTTTTCCAGGTAAGCACGAGCTTCCGATTCACCTTCTTTTCCTGTATTATTCCTTTCCGCCATAATTAAGTTTTTCGCAAATATACAGATTATTCTTTTGTATTTCCACGAAGCCTTGTACTTTTGTAATATGAAACGGACAAAGAAATATTCAGTGGCACAGCCGAATCATCCCAGGATTCATAAGATTACGTTTATGCTCAACGATGATGAGTATAAGACGGTGCAGCGTTATCTTGATAAATACCGGATTGCCAATAAATCGAGGTGGTATCGGGAAACGATTCTTTCGCATATTATGCGGACACTGGAAGAAGATTATCCGACATTGTTTAATGAAAATGAAATGAGAAGATGATCAACCCGTACGACGACATGTATTTCATGAAACAGGCACTTCAGGAAGCGCAGGTTGCTGCCGAAGAAGGAGAAATTCCCGTCGGAGCCGTCATTACTTGCCAGGGAAAAATCATTGCCCGGGCACATAATCAGACAGAACGGCTGAATGATGTAACGGCACATGCCGAAATGTTGGCTATTACAGCGGCAACCAATGTGTTGGGAGCAAAGTATCTGACGGGTTGTACCTTGTATGTGACGGTCGAGCCTTGCATTATGTGTGCAGGAGCAATTGGTTGGTCGCAATTGTCAACGATTGTATATGGAGCATCAGACGAGAAACGAGGATATAGCCGGTTTGCGCCACAAGCTTTCCATCCGAAAGCTGTTGTCAAGAAAGGTGTTTTGGAAGAAGAATGCGCAGCCGAAATGAAGCGTTTCTTTCAAGAAAAAAGGAAGTAAAGTCTTTCTCCAAAAAGCCGGCGTATTTTTGTCAATTTACGCCGGCTTTTTATAAAAATACGCCGGCTTTTTCTCCATTGTTTATTACCTTTTTTCAGAGCTCTTTTTTATCCTATTTTTTCAATAAAGCATCCAGGTGTTTGTAAAACTCAGGATCTTCTCCTACAACTGTTTTGACGATATTTCCTTCTTTATCCAGAATAATCTTGGTCGGAAATCCTTCTATTCCGTAAAGCAAAGTTTCATCTGGATTACCTTCGTTGCGGACATGAATCCAGGGTAAAGAATGTTTCTCAACGGCTGCTTTCCATTTCTCCTCTGTATCATTGCAGTCAATTCCTACAATTTCCAGCTGGCCCTTATATTTCTCATAAGCTTTCTTCAGATCCGGAATGCCTTTGATACACCAGCCGCACCAACTTCCCCAAAAATCCAGGATGACATATTTACCTTTCAGAGAAGAAAGAGAGAACTCCTTGCCATCAATATCTTTCAAGGTAAATTCAGGAGCAGGAGCACCTTCCTTAATCTTTTCCTTCGCCTTCTGGCGAGCTACTTGGTACTCATACGACTGCTTGATCGATTGATACATGGGCGCCATTACGCCGTTTCGTACTGGTTCGGCTATCAAGTCAAGTAATTCTTTCAATTCATCACCTTCCAAAGCTCCATGTGTCAGTAAAAAAACAGATACATCCTGATCAGCATGCTCTTTTATAAAATGAATATAAGTTTCCTTAATTTCTTCTTGTACTTTTTCGATTTGGGCTGCAACCTTTTGAACTTCTTCTTGTGAAACACCTTCCTGAGCTTTCTTGCGATATACAGACGACAAGGAATCTGTCTTTTGAACAATAGGTTCCATTTTAGTATTCAACTCATTCAAGGATTCATAGAAAGGTGCACCGCCTAATTTATATTTATGTAATGAACCTTCGACCGTTACATATTTTCCCGGTAATAAAACGAGAGGAATCACTTCCATAGATACTGCAGGTCTGCTTCCATCTGGATTGGATTTAGATGAAGGAAATTCTCCGATTTGAACATATCTTAAATCAGTGCTATTTCCTAGGTTTAATGAAAACTTCCCATTTACTAATGGAACAGTATCTAAATCTAGTTCCGGACGTCCGGTATTTGTCGGATCCAGAACAAACGAACGAACAAGTAAGGTATCACTTCCAACTCCTGATAACGAACCGGAAATCTCACCGGGTTGATGAGAAGAACAGGCCGCCAATAAACAACAACCCATGAAAGAAAACAACTTTTTCATGCTATTATAATTATGTATGGTTTTATTTACCTTATTATTTTACCTCCTCATAATCGACATATTCACCTTCGTTTTGGCTATAAATTTTTCTTCTGCGTTTCCAACTACGAGGTGGATCTTCTACTTCTTCAGCATTTGCATACGAGTCGGTAGATGAAGTCTTTTGAGAGCCATACGTCTGGTTTTGAGATTGCGAGGTTGTTCTTCGTTGGTAAGTTTGTTGTCTTTGGTTTCCTCCGTCACCAAACAAGAATCTTTTCAATCCGCGTAACAAGGAAAAGCCCAATAAGAATACGAGCAGAAAGAAAAGAAACACTATAAAAAATAAGAATTTAAACATAAACACTATATAGAATTAAGTACTCAAACAGAAAAACAAATTCTCATGAAGAGAGGTTTACTTATTCCTGTTAAAAAGAGACAAGATAAAATAAAGCACAATGGTTCCGGCTATTCCTAAGTAGCCCCAAAATGTAATAAATAGAATCGCAGCCAAAAGCAAGATGTATCGGCATTCGTTCCCTTTCCATGAAACTGATTTGACTTTCATGGAGAACATCGGTATTTCAGAGACTAACAGATAAGAAGTAAGACACGCTAAGATAATGCCTCCATATAATAACCAGGAAGCATTCGTGGGCAACCAAGCTTGTACGGAATAAGCGAGCGAACCCCAAAACAGAGCATGTGCCGGAACAGGCAGACCAATAAACGAGGTTGTTTGCCGTTCATCTATATTGAACTTAGCTAATCGTAATCCGGAAAAGACGGGAATTACAAAGGCACAAAAAGGAAGCAAAGCCAAACAACCTTGTAAATTCATCAGAAAGGCAGCCTGTGAAAACAGAGAATAGAGAATCATTCCCGGAGCAACTCCAAAACTAACCACATCTGAGAGAGAATCCAGTTCTTTACCCATGGGTGAATAGGCTTTCAGCAAACGTGCAGCAAAGCCGTCCATAAAATCGAAGATCGCAGCTCCAACAATCCAGATAAAAGCTGTACGCAAATCTCCTCCGATAGCAGCAACAATCGACATACATCCTGAGAATAGGTTCAGGCATGTAATTGTATTGGGAATGTGTTTGATTAGATTCATTTCTTTAGTTGTTTAATTTCCCTAAACGAGCGATAGGAGTTTGGTTCCCTGTTACCTTTTGGTCCATTTCGACCAGGACTTCTGTTCCTACCGGCAAATAAACATCTACGCGGGAACCGAATTTAATGAACCCCATTTGTTCGTCCACATGGCATTTGTCTCCTGGTTTGGCATACGTAACAATACGGCGTGCCAAAGCTCCAGCAATTTGCCGAGCCATTACTTCTACTCCGTTACGTGTTGTAATAACTACAGCCGACCGTTCGTTTTCAGTACTACTCTTCGGTAAATAAGCAGCCATGAAACGTCCGTTGTTATGAGAGACATATTTAACCGTTCCGTTTACAGGAAACCAGTTGGCATGTACGTTGAAAACCGACATGAAGACCGAAATTTGCAGGCATTTACGATGCAGGATTTCATTCTCCATTACTTCTTCGATCGCAACAATAGTACCGTCTGCAGGAGAAATGACCAATCCTTCCGAATCATAAGGGAAGCGGCGGAATGGACTCCGGAAGAAGTTTAATACCAACAAAAAAAAGACGGTTGTTACAAAAGCAACGGTATAGAAAAGTCCTCCTTTGCCGACAGTATGATACAAGACAAGATTTACAATAAAGAATATTGTAAATAAAGCAAGCAGTAAACCGGTTCCTTCTCTGTGTACCTTCATTTTTCTAACTGAATCTTTTTTTGTTATAGATTGCAAAAGTATTTATTTTTATGGAATATCCCAAATAAAATCATGCTTTCACCGCTTCAATGCGGGATAATGTGACATACCATAAGTATGCGGAAACGTTTTTGTATCCCATTTGCCGGATCAGCCGGATATAATTACGCATTTGTGTCTGGTGACTACGACTGATCTTTCCTCCGAATTTATAATCGAGGATGACCACTTCATCTGCATAAATCATAACTCGGTCGGGCCGCTTGGTTTCGCCTTTCCCGAATAAGATATCAACTTCATTCAGTATTTTGGCCTGACCGTTATACCAGCGTTGTACTTCTGGTCGTTGCAGACAGGCTTGTAATTGTTGGGTTAACTGAATCTCTTCATCTTGGCTGATCACACCTTGTTCCTGATACCGGTGGACAGCTTGAGGAATATCTTCCGGGACACGAACAATGCTCAGGACTTCATGCATCAGCGAACCTTGTTTTCGCTGGCTGTCATCGAAGAAATAGTTTCGTCCACGTAAGCGCAGATGTAATCGGTTATCAGACGAGATGGATTGTAATTTACCCAATGGAAATTCCTGTATCAATGTATTGGTCGCCTTTTGCTCAGGTTTCCACCAATGTCCTTGTTCGAATAGGTTGTTTTCCCAGTCGAAAGAAGAGGTAAGTGGGATAAGCGGTTCGCCTTCTGAGGTATCAGGAATAGCTTGTAGCAAACTACTCCACAATAGATCGGAAATGCTGCTGATTTTTTCCAAGGAACCATCGTCTTTGACTTTTTTCGGACGTGGCGAGAAGATGATCAATTCTTCTTTCGAGCGGGTGAACGCTACATACAACGTATTCAAGTTGTCGATGTAGGCATGTAAACGTTCTTGAAAGTAATCACGGGCGAAAATAGTAGCTCCCAACGATGAACTATAACGAACCGGGACAAGATGTAACCGATTGAATGGAACTTTTTCCGGATGGCACCAAAGGACAACCGGTTTCATAGGCTTATGATCAATTTCCCAGTCGGCAAAAGGTAAGATGACGGCACGGAAACCCAACCCTTTGGATTTGTGTACCGTCAGAATGCGGATGGCATTTTGTCCGTCGGGCGTGGCAATCGTCTTTCGGATGCCTGAATCTTCCCACCAGGTTAGGAAACGTCCTAAATCCGTATTCTCTTTCTGTACATATTCTGCGATCAGATCGAGGAAGGCAAGGACAAAGACTTGCTCTTTCTCGTGGATGTATGAATCAAACAGACGATACAAACCCTCCACCATTTCGTATAAAGGCAAGGTTGATAGGCGATTCATTTCGGCCTTCTCTTCCAATGTGAAATCGGCTCGCTGCCAATCGGAAGTCAGAATCCTGTAGGAGAATAGAAGCATTTGTGTCCATGTCGTATTGTCCGGACTTTTCAGATGATGCAGAATGGCGATGAGGAAACGCACGGCTGCCGAACTGTTTACATACAAGGCTTCGTCGGAGATCAGGTCATAACTGAATCCGTCGTCGGGATGTTCTTCCTTATATTGCAGCAGATAGTTGGCTACCTGAGCTCCTTCATTGTTGGTACGTACCAGAATAGCGATGTCTTTTAAGGCATAACCGTTGGTTTGCAGTTGCTGCAAGACAGAGGGAAGACGTTCGAGGGCTTCATCTTTCCAGTCAGATTCTTCTTCTCCTGCAACAAATTCCACGCGTACATGTCCGTCTTTCTCCTGAAAAGGTTTGGGAATACGCTGGTAGCTTCGTTGATAGGCTGCCATGATGCGGGTAGAAAAAGCGGCCTGTGCGTAGGCATCCAACGATGATTGGCTTAGATCGTCGTTGTAGGTAGACTGTAACAGAAAGGGTGCGGCCGTGAAAAGAGCATTATTAAACTCTACAATATGACGGCAGCTTCGCCAATTGTCTTTCAATGTCTCTTCCCGAATTTCTTCTACCGGGAAATCGCGGGCGACTTGTTCATCCAATAACTTCCAGTCGGAGTTACGGAAGCGGTAGATACTTTGCTTTACGTCGCCTACAACCAGATTTGCACGGTTGTGTGCCAGACTTTCTTCGACCAGCGGACGGAAATTCTCCCATTGCATTCCGCTAGTATCTTGGAACTCGTCGATCATGAAGTGATCGATCTGCGTGCCTGTCTTTTCGTAGATGAAAGGCGCGTTGCTTCCGGCAATCACCCGGTTCAGCAATTCGGTTGTGTCGGCAATCAGCATCACGTTCTTTTCTTCGCGATAGGCGGCGATCTCATTGGATATATCGGTGAGGATACCCAATGTATAATAGTAACGGATGATCTCGCGGGCGGTGTTGTAGTCGGTCATTTGCTCGAAGCGGGCAATGGCTTTCTTGATGCACTCATTCAATCCGTTCTCGAAAGCTGTACCAATGATTGCTTTCTGACTGGCATTCATCTTTTGGGTAAAGCATGCCTCCAGATTATCGGCAAAGCTACAGAAAGTCATGGTTGGCTCTTTTATTTCACCCGCCGCCCATCGGCTGAAATGGAACATTTGTGATGTTTTCCCGCCTTTGAAATCGGCAGGTGTCAAGCCAAACTGTTCCATGATTACCAAGCCTTTCTTTCCAATCTCCTGAATTTCCTTTTCTACCGCACGGATGATGCCATAAAGCGTGTCTTTGTAAGCTTCGAGAGCTTGCTTGTCGCTGATGTCGCGGGCAACTTCCTCGCTGAATACTTTGTAGCTTTCCTTAAATACCTCACGTCCTAACGCCGTGATGTCGCGCCTGAGGTTCCATTCGCCACCGTCTTCTACCTTGACTTCAGCGAAGCGGAGCAGCCAACCCAGCAACTCTTTGTTCTCCGGTTGGTCCAGGTCGCTCAAGAGGCGATCAATGGCTTCGGTAAGTACTCGTTCCTGATCCATCTCAATACCGTATCCGCCCTGCAAACCGATCTCTCGGGTAAAGGCTCGCATGGTTTGCTGAAAGAAGCGGTCGATTGTACTGATGTTGAAGGCTGAGTAGTCGTGCAGGATGGCAATCAATATCTTCCGTGCCTGGCGGCGCACTTCGTCTTCCGTCAGCTGATAGGAAGAAACCAATAGCTGGACATAATCTGATGGCTGTTCGCTGGCCAAATGAAACAGTTCTTCCACGATGCGGCCTTTCATCTCGTCGGTGGCCTTGTTGGTGAAGGTCACAGCCAAGATACGCCGATATGCGCCCGGCTGGCTGAAAAGCAACAACAGATATTCACCGGTCAACCGATGGGTTTTTCCGGCTCCGGCAGATGCACGATAGATGGTCAGCATATACGGGGAGATTTAGGAACGAGTTCTTGTTTAGCGGATTACTTTTACCTGGGTATAGCCTTCTTTCCGAAGGATTTCTTCTACCTTTTGGCGGAAGTCGCCTTGCACGATGATTTCGCCGTCTTTGGCCGATCCGCCCACGCCACATTTCACCTTGAGCAGTTTACCCAATGCTTCCAGATCGGCTGTTGTTCCACGAAAGCCGGTGATGAGCGTTACTACTTTTCCGCCTCGGTTTCGTTTGTCGAGGGCGACACGTAGTGCCTGTTTTTCTTTGGGCAGCGTTTCTTCCTCTATTTCCTCATTCGTTTCATATTGAAAATCCGGGTTTGTCGAATACATGACTCCCAGACGGCTTTTCCAATCGTTATTTTTCATCTTGATTTGCTTTTTTCCGTGTAAAGCTACAAATAAAAACGGGATTAGCAAGGCGGAGGAAGTCTCTGAGATGATGAACAAGAGCTTTTTCATACCGTCCGAGGCCTCCGGAAGTTGAATAGACCTATTTTTCGGGAAGAAAAAGGAAAAATTATTGCTGGATCAAGACCGTCGCATAGGCAGCCATGCCTTCCTGCCGGCCGGTGAAGCCTAATTTCTCGGTGGTTGTTGCCTTGATGGAAATGTCATCTTCGTCCACCTCGAGGACAGACGCCAATACACGTTTCATCTCCGGAATGTGCGGATTCAACTTAGGACGCTCGGCTGCCACGGTTGCGTCGATATTCCCCAATTCATATCCGGCTTCGCGGAGCAAATCCATCGTCTTGCGAAGAAGAATCTTGCTGTCGATGTTTTCGTATTCGCCCGCCGTGTCGGGAAAGTGGAAACCAATGTCGCGCATATTGGCCGCACCGAGCAAGGCGTCGCAGATGGCGTGAATCAATACATCGGCATCACTGTGCCCCAACAAACCCTCAGTATGTTCAATCTTGATGCCTCCCAACCACAAATCGCGTCCCGGCACCAGTTTATGTACGTCGTATCCAAATCCAACTCTGATCTTCATGATTGTCTCTTGCTTATTTACTATTGATAGTATTGGGATAATCTCAAAAATCAGGCACGGAAATCTGTGAAATCCGTGCCTAACTATGATTTGTTTATTTGAATAAGTTCTTGATTCCGTCCATATCGAACGAGAGCGAGAAACGCAAGGTCTGGTCCAACGGGTTACTTGGTACGGTACTGACCAGATAAGCTGCATCCAGTTGGAAAACACTCATGCGGAAGCCGGCACCGAACGAGAAATACTGGCGGTTACCCATATTCTGATTCTCGTAGTAATAACCACCGCGGACGAAGAACTGTTGGTTATAGCTGTATTCTACACCGATAGAAGCCATGATCTCTTGCAATTCCCCTTTGAATCCTAACGGAGAGTCGCCAAACGACTTGATCATACCGCCGATTGACGACATCGAGTTGTATTCTTGTACCCGGTTGTTGTAGTCAATTTCGTCTTCTTCGGTTGTTCCGGTGCGTTGCGGTTCGCTTGGCACCAGGTATTTGCTCAAGTCCACGTAGGCTCCGATCTGGTTATAGTCGTCAATCGGGTACAACAAACCTGTACCGATGGCCAATTTTGTTGGTAAGAACTGGTTTGTTCCACCACCATCGTATGAGATCTTTGTCCCGATATTAGAGATGTTGAAACCAAAGCTCCACAAAGCTTCTGCCTGGCCCATGATGACGTAACGTTCCAGATAACCGGCAATGTCAGCCGAGAAGGCATTACCAGGAACCATTTCGGCTGATGGGTCAGCTCCTTGGTCGGAACGGATATAACGTAATGCAACTGCCATAGAGAAAGCATCTGATAACTTTCGGCTATAGCTGACGTCTAATGCCATTTCGTAAGGATTCAATGTCATCAGGGTAGCACCACTTTGTTCGTCGTTATTCTGTACCTCACCGAAAGAGAAATAACGTAGTGAAGCTCCAATAGCCTGACGGTCGTCACTTCCCAGCTTATAATATCCTGATAAATTCACTAAGGCTACATCGTTTACCAACTTACGCAACCAAGGTGTATAGGAAAGTGAAACGCCTGCCTGACTGTAGTTGAATACGTATTTGGCCGGATTCCAATATTGTGAATTCACATCGGGAAGCGTTGCCACTCCATTGTCTCCCATACCGCCACCGCGTGCGTCCGGCGCGATAGACAAGGATGGAACAGCCGTATTGATCGGGGCGAATTGTGCCTTAATATTTTCCTGTGCATACAGTTTGGTTGCCGAGATAAATAAAAGTACGACAATACTCCAAAGCTTCAAACTACGATTTTTTATCATCTTATTTTAAAATAATCTTATTACGAATCACTTATATAACTACTCTTTTCTCCTTTTATTGTGCTAGGATAATCATTTTATTCGCGCCCGTTGCCGTTTTTGAGTTACCCGATCGCAATGATGCCCGGTAAATATATACGCCCGGACGCAGACGGGCATTGCCGTTGCCCACCATATTCCATTCCAGCTGATAGTCTTTGAAGGCTTCCGACGAACCGCTCTCTTCGTGACTCCAACGCAGGCGGCCTGCCATGTCGTACACTTCTATTTTGACTGTCAGTTGAGATTCCGGGAAATTATGTTTCAGATGGAATGTAACCTTTTCGCGAGCCGGAATCGGTGTTGCAAATACGGAAATCAAATTCGGCTTCATGTCTTTTACTACCTCAAATGTAAAGGTCTGTGTCGTCGAATTGTTCAGTACATCCCACACCTTGAATTCTGCCGTATGCAAGCCCGGTTCCAGTTCAGGAATAGAGAAGATGACTTGTCCGGCGCCATCGCTACCCACCAGTTGATAATAGTCATTTAAGTTGTAACTTTTGGATGTCTGATTATCGATAATCAGCATCATGTCGTGACCGATACTGCTTCCGGTGATGTTGATACCACTTTTATCCCAAAGCGAAGCCACAAACAACGGAGTGGAATTAACTTGTCCGCCGTCTACAAATGTCGTGTCGTTCAGATACAAGTAACGGATTTCTGGCCCTTCCATATCGTCTCCTCCTGTATCCGAAGTCCCGCCAACCCGGAAATCCAGGAACGAACCTTGTGTCTCAATGGAATCTTGATTATTAAAGGCATAAAAGTTCATTTTACCGAAGTCGTTCGAGTAGGCAATGTCTTTAGGAACCGTGAAGGAGAAAGAAAACTCTCCATTACGTACGGAATCATTCCCTATATATAAGGTATTGGGATAATCTTCATATTGGAACTTGATTCCTGTACTGAAATTATCTAATGTAGTGATAGTTACTTTACTGTCGAATATGGTTGATTGCAACGGACCTGTAAATGCACTGTCCTTTGTCCCGTCCGGTTTACGTACTTCTCCTTTGATGGTTACTCGCTCTAAAGCCTTAATTGTAATATCTTCAGACGAATCAACCGGTTTTCCATTGATTTCTGTTACAGCTATGCTATAATCTGGGAAAGTTAGTGTCAAGGCTGGATCACCAATCAGCGTAAAGTTCAATTTATTGGAATCGTATCCCATGCTTTGTTTGGCCTTCATCATGATTTCTCCCAACGTATAACGCCGGTTCCCTTCACGTGAAAATAGATTCCGGATAATTGCTTGGTTAATGACTGCATTGTCTTGCGAAAACACCGCTCTTGTAGTTGTGAATAAAGCGATACCACCACTTTTCTCGTTCAGGAAAACGGATTCTCCGGCCGATGTGGCCAGAGCATCAAAACGAGTAAAGTCGCATGTCGCTGTAATCCATAAAGGCAAGTAAGGATAAGTAGCCTGCTGGATATACGATTGTGTCATTACGGCTTCGTCACTCCAGCTGGTGGTATTACCGTGTCCTGTATAATTCAAGACCATTAATCCATTCTTCAACTGCTTCTGCAAAGCGGCTTCTACATCCGGATAAGAGGCATTTCCGCCTGTCCGGTCTTTCGTATAGGCATCGAAGTAAAGCTTATTTACCCGAAATTCCGGATGGTCTTCTTCTACAATTTCTGCCAGTGTATTTGCTTGCTGCATGTGGATGTTCTTGTTACTATCTGCATTACTTCCATCATCGGCAACGAACGTAATATTGTTCTTCCAGTTTCCCGGAAGCGTATTGTCTATATAAGAAATGATTTTATCTACAGCCGCTTTAGCCTCGTCGTTCGTACGTATAGGTAAACGGCCGATTCCTACGCAAAGTTTGGCAGAAGCCAGTGAAGCACCGCTGCCATCTTCCAGGAAACCGAAATAATCGTCGGTTGTATAGGAATAGATGTCGACTGAATTCTGTGACTGATAGGTGAGGAGCATATTGGCCAGCAGCGAACTGTTTTGCTGCCATTCGCGTGTCAGTCCGCGGTTATCGTAACAGCCGTCACCAAACAATAGTAAGTATTTCAGCGTTTCCGGTTTCCGATCATAAAACATCTTCAGTAAACGACGGTAGGCAGTTGCATCCGGTGTTCCGCTTGAAAACTCATTATAGATAGGCTCCGGATTGATTACTTCAACCGTCAGGCCATTTCGTTGGCGATGTATTTCTGCCAAGCGCTGGACTTGTGTTGTAAATGCCGTAGGAACGATAATCACCATGTTCGGTGTTTCCAGTCCGTGCAGGTTTTGTGTGGAAACTTCTCCCACAATTTCCGGTGTATCGGTCAGTTTATTCTTGTCAAAGGCGATATATTCCCGTAATTGACTGGAAGCTGCAGCCGTGAAAGACAGATTCGTACCGTTTAACGTTGTCTGCATCCGTTTCGGATTCGTTACATTGGTTACATCCAATACGATAGTCGATTCAGAAGCATCTGCCAACTCAAAGCGGGAAACATTGTTGATGGCGTCCACACTGCGGAAAGCGGTTTCTGCTCCATATAGTTTCAAGGCGCGTTTCATTTGGAAACGGATATAGTCCAGATATACATTTTGATCTCCTGTTTTTCCGTAGGAGACTTCCATCTTGACGGACTCGCTTTTTTCTCCTTTCCAGGTCACATTGTCCGAAGCTACAACAGCCTTGGTATAACTGGCATTGGTTGTCGGGGCTGAGATAGATAAGGAAAGGACGGCATCGCCTACCGTTAATGTAACCGGAGTACGTCCCGTTGTTCGGGCTATAAAACGCATGGAAACTTCTGCATCATCGGAGGTGATTCCAGGAACGGAGAAGGTAAAATTTCGGGTTGTTGTCGAAATGAACGATTCCCCGAATAATTCCCGTCCGGATTCGTTAACCGCTACCTCATCTTTCTCCCACACCTGATAATCGTCAAAGGTAGAGATTTGGCGAACGGCTCCTTCTACCGAAGCTTGTTCCGGCATATCATGCGTGTCGGTTGCATCCGTTACAAAATAATATCCAGCTGTAGCATAAGGATTATTTGTATGAACAAACAGCTTGTTTTCATAACTCCATTTGACGGTTCCTCTTGCATAAAAATAAAGCGTCGAACCGTCTCGCCATACCGGAACAGCCGGTAGGTCGTCATGATAAGCAGAATCCGAGAACTGTTCGTCAAGAATCCAACCTCCATATCCGTAAACCGAAACTTTCGACGGGTCGGAAAATCCCATTTTATTCAGGTCGGAAGCCGTCAGTTTATAAACTCCGTTCTTGGTGACTTTGATCTTCACCCATCGTCCGGAAGAAAGAACTGACTGTGACGCATAATTCCCTTCTGCCCATACGGATGAGAAGGAAAGTAGAATAGCTATTAAGAAAGATAAAAATCGTTTCATACTACATACAGTACTCCAAAAATTGACAATTGAAAATGATGAATAATCAGTTGTTAAGTTTTACTTGTTAATGGTTGCTTGTATGAGCCTATCAACGTACATGGAAGTCCAGTAGTTTCCGTTCGCCTAAGTATCCTTCCAGATGATCACCAATGCTAACCGGACCAACGCCGACGGGTGTGCCGGTATAAATCAGGTCGCCGATCTTCAACGTAAAGAAACGGCTGACATAAGCGATAATCTGATCTACGGAAAACAGCATATCTGCTGTGTTTCCCTGTTGTACAGTTTTTCCGTTCATATCCAGATGGAACGACAACTGATTGACGTTTCCTGCTTCTTCCAGCGGAATGAAGGTCCCGATAACGGCCGAGTTATCGAATGCCTTGCTGATTTCCCAAGGCAAGCCTTGCTCACGCAGACGACGTTGCAAATCCCGGGCTGTAAAATCGATACCGACAGTGACTTCACTATAGTACCGATGCGCAAAACGCTCGGCAATGTTTTTCCCTAACCGGTCAATCTTTACCACCAGCTCCGTTTCGTAATGAATCTCCGACGAGAAATCCGGAATAAAAAAAGGCTTTCCGTCTTTCAACAGCGAAGAATCAGACTTCATAAAGATGGTAGGCTCTGTTAATTCTAACGTATGATGCAGCTCTTTATTGTGGGCCGCATAGTTCATTCCAACGGCAATTATTTTCATTTTAACGATTTGTTGAATTCAGACGATTAAACATCACCGCCAGATGGGCGTACATGGATGTATTCTGTATGACAATATTTTCGGGAACCCGAATACGGAACGGAGTAAAGTTCCATAAACCTTTGATACCTCCGGCTATGATCTGGTCGGCTACTTCCTGAGCTTTGTCTACCGGTACTGTGATTACACCGATTGTGGCTCCCAATTGCTCCCGCATGGCCGGAAAACGGTCAATGTGATAGACCGGAATACCGTTGATGATGTGTCCATCCAGTTCCGGACGGACATCAAAACCGGCAACAATATCTAATCCGTATTGTTTCAGACCGGAATCGTGTAGTAACGCAGCGCCCAAACTTCCAACGCCAAACAGGAATGCTTTGTGTGAAGACGTGAATCCCAGAAAATCTTCCAGCTCTTCCACCAAAGCGTCAATCTCATAGCCGACACGGGTTTTCCCGGTTACATTTACAAAAGACAAATCCTTAGCTACCTGACTGGAATCTACATTGATCTCTTTCGAGATCTGGGTGGACGAGATGACAGTTTCTCCTTTCCCTCTCAACAGTTTCACAAAAGCCAAATACCACGGAAGCCGGCGTAAAGTCGGTTCTGGCACCTTTGTCATTGTTCTTATCTCATCACGGGTCATTTGTTCAATCTTATTCATTAATACCATGTCTGCCGCATTGGCATAAGGCGATTGCAAAAGTACGATTTTTCCTCGACTTACGCGGGTATGTACAGTCAGTTTTTGAACGAATCACATATTCACTTCGTGATGTAAATGCTTCTCGATATACATCTTTAGGATATGAATGGCAATTTCGTTGCTTCCTCCTTCGGGAATAATCAGATCGGCATATCGTTTGGTGGGTTCGATAAACTGTTGGTGCATGGGTTTAAGGACACGGGTATAACGTTCCATTACCGCTTCGGCTGTTCTTCCTCGTTCTACGACATCTCGCTGGATTACTCGGATTAACCGCTCGTCGGGATCAGCATCTACAAAGATCTTTAAGTCCATCATGTTGCGCAAGCCCGGATCGCACAAGGCTAAAATTCCTTCAATAATGATTACCGGACGCGGCTCTACATGGATGGTTTCTGCCAGTCGCGAACTTGTCTGATAGTGATAAACCGGTTGTTCGATACTTTTCCCTTCCTTCAGCATCTGGATGTGCTGTAACAATAATGGCCAATCGAAAGCATCCGGATGGTCAAAATTAATCTGTTGCCGCAATTCTGCCGGTACATGACTGCTGTCTTTGTAATATGAATCTTGCGGAAGGAGTACGACTTCGCCTGGGGCGAGGCTGTTTACGATTTTTCTCACTACGGTTGTTTTTCCAGATCCGGTTCCTCCAGCTATCCCTATAATAATCATACTTCAGTGCTTTATATCGTTGAAATACAAAAGTACAAAATATTATGAGGTAATAAGCATAATCAGGCAAGAACTTCCCGAATGATTTTTTCTGACGAAGCAGCAAGTCTGTTTCTTCAAAAGTCGGGTTCTTTACCAGTCAACTTCTTTTATTTATAAAGAGATTTTAAGTCAACTAAATCCGTTAAATGACAACTACTAAATCCGTTTGATACGATATTTTTATCGTTCCACGGCTGTGGAACGATCGTCTCACCTATGTGGAACGATCGTTTCACAATGGTGGAATGATCGTCCCACCCGGGTGAAACGATAAAAAAATAAAAGGAAATACGAATCTTTCCTTTTATATACACAAGTATTTATAATGCTAAAGTAACTTCTACCGGGCAATGATCGGAACCAAAGATTTCGGTATGGATTTCGGCTCCAGTTAGTTGTGGTTTTAATCGTTCGGATACCAAAAAATAATCAATACGCCAACCTGCGTTTTTCTCACGGGCTTTGAATCGATAAGACCACCACGAATAAATACCTTCGCGGTCGGGATAGAAATGTCGGAACGTATCCACAAACCCGGCATCAAGCAAGGTTTGGAACTTTTCCCTTTCCTGATCGGTAAAACCGGCATTCATTCGATTCGTCTTCGGATTCTTCAAATCGATTTCCCGGTGAGCTACATTCAAATCACCGCAGACGATCACTGGTTTGTGGGCATCCAGTCTTTTCAGATAAGCCCGGAACTCATCTTCCCATGTCATCCGATAATCCAATCGTTTCAATCCATCTTGCGAATTGGGCGTATAGACCGTTATTAAATAAAAGTTCTCCATTTCCAACGTGATGACACGTCCTTCCTGATCGTGCTCTTCCAAACCCAGTCCATACGTTACCTGAAGCGGCTGATGGCGGGTAAAGATAGCTGTTCCGGAATATCCTTTCTTCTGCGCATAGTTCCAAAACGACTGATATCCGTCGAACGATAAATCTAACTGACCTTCCTGCATCTTGGTTTCTTGCAGGCAAAAGAAATCTGCATCCAGCGATTTGAATGCATCGCGGAAACCTTTGTCGCAACACGCCCGGATTCCATTGACGTTCCAAGAGATAAATTTCATATATTCTTATTTAATTGATGATTACTTATTAAATCCTTCCACAATGACCTCGATCTGACTCTCGGGTAATTCAGACTGAAAACTGAATGTCACCGTCTGCTGATCACCCGGCATCAAAGTGATGTAATTATCCGAGTAGTGTACCGGAAGGATACGTTTGCCCGTTTGTTTATCGAATAGTTTGATCCGATTAAAGAAACTGATATGAGCATCTGCTGTAAAAACAGTTTTCCCGGTATAAGTGTTGCCGTCTTTCGTGAAAGTCGTTTTTATATCCGGTGATGACTTCGGCAGCTCGTGCAGTGTCTGGTAATCTTTGGGCGTGGTGGTCAGCCAATAGATGTTACGGGTCAGTTCTGTTTTCTGCCCATTCCATAAAGAAAGTTTCAGGAAATAAACACCGCTTACTTCCGGTGGTACCGGAACGGCAAAGATATCTTTTACCTGACTGGCTTCGGCATTTGCCTGAGCAGACTGTTCCCATAGCTTTTTCCCTTCGCGGTTGAAGATTTCAGCCTTTACAGTCAGATTGTTTACGGCTTCTACCGTGGTATTTAATAGTTGTACCTGTTTAGTCACCAGATTATAGAACGGATGGAGCGGTTCGCATCCTTTCTTGGTTCCGTATAGCGAAGCATTTACATCCAGATACCAGTCGTACATTTGTCCGCGTAAGGCAGTCCACGGGTTCTGTGTCTTCCAGATCAGGATTCCTGTGTACCAATCCCACATATGCGAAGCCCAACCTTCCATGAAACTGCGGTACTGGTCGTAGTTGACCAACTGAGCATACCGGCAATAATCTTCAATTGTCTGTAATTCTCCGTATCGTTCGAGATGATCTCCATAACCTAAGTCTTTATGATAAATCCAGTTGGGATTACGAGTCCGACTCTTTCTGGGAAAGGCTTTCAAGTCTTCTTCCGGCATGAAAGCCCGGAAACTTTCCACTTCCGGCGAACCGACAGAACCGGCTTCGGGATTAAACGGATGCGAACGGAAGGTAAAGAACCACTCCGGTTCCTGAATACCGTAAGGACCGTCGCCATTATCTCCTAAATAATTACGGGTAAATACCGAATCGGTAGAATAACTGGCAAAAAGACGGTTGGGATCAAGTCGGGGAAGAATATCATTCTTCAAGGCTTCGTTGATATCTTTGGCCAAAGGCCATTCGTTGGCACCGCACCAAAAGCAAAGGCTCGGGTGATTGCGGATCATCTTGATCTGGTCTTCAGCCATTTGCAGGAACAAAGCATGATTATCCGGATATTCCCAGCGGCGTTCGCGGGAATCGAGTTTTGTCAGGTCTTCCCAGGCGCCGTTGCAGTCGCCGCTTCCCCATAAATCCTGGAAGACTAAGATACCATATTTATCACATGCCTGGTAAAACTCCGGACGTTCGAGTAAGGCTCCGCCCCAGACACGGATCATTCGTAAGTTCATTTCAGCATGGAAACGGACTTCATGGTCGTATCGCTCGGGAGAAAGCCGTAGCAACCAGTCGGAATCAATATAATTTCCGCCCGTGATATAAATCCGTTGTCCATTGACGTAAAATTCCCGTCCGCCATTCTGTTCGTGCTTTCGGGTCTGGATTTCCCGGATACCGAAACGAACCGACTGCTGATCGCTGACTTGTTGCGTAGTCTGTTCGATAAAGGAGAAATGGATTTCTTCCAAAGGTTGCTGCCCGATACCATTCGGCCACCACAACTTAGGATTACGGATTGTTTCTTTAGGGAAAGAGACAAGCTTCTTTTCGCCCGGTTCCAAAGAAACCTGAACCCGAAGTTCCTTTCCTTTATAAGTAGCAACCGCTGTTCCTTTTTGGATTTGATCAGACACATTTTCCAATTCGACCGAAGTTTCCAGGTAAGCGGGTTCCTGTTTGCTTGCACTTGGTATCCGGACTCCGGGAACTTTCGTTACCACATACGGATGCTGTACCCGGACATCTTTAGTAACAGCAATGGAAACTTCATCCCAAATACCCGTATTGCGGTCTCGAACTGGTTGAATCCAATCCCAGCCCGGCGTATATTGCATGGTACAATTGCGGGCAATCTGTCCGTCGCCACCTTGTCCGCCATTCGGATTACCGACATGATCAGGAGGAAAAACCAAAACAGCCAGCATATTCGTGCCGTTTTCTTTCAGATAAGAAGTGATATCATACGACTGACGCAGGAACATACCTTCGTGTGTCACTGTATTGACACGTTTCCCGTTGAGGTAAATCTCAGCTTTATAATTGATACCCCGGAAATTCAACCACGCATGCTGTCCCGGAAGTAATGCTTCCATTGTAAAGGGACAGGCAAACCAATAAGTATAAAATGCGCGTCCGACGTGAAATATATCCGGAATCAGTTGATTGTTCAGTCCGAATTCAGGAGCCGGATATATCTTGTTCTCGAGTAAAGTAGTTAATACCGTTCCGGGAACTTTAGCTTTCATCCATCCGGTTGCTTCGAAAGGTTGTCCGGTAAGGCGATTCCCGTCTTCTCCGATTTCACTGGCCTTGCGGGCAAACCAGCCTTCGTGCAGACATGTTTTCTCTCCAGCTTCGAGCCGTTGAATCTTGACAGGCGATTGGGTGAATGCTGGCAGATAACATAATAAAGCCAGTAACCAATAAATGTACTTCCGTGTTTTCATTTGGATATTCAATTAATAATATGGAGTAAAGATAAACATTCTCACTTAAAATCCGTATATTTGAAGTCAATTATAACCATGAATGATATGAATTGGACACAACTACTTTCCGGAAAACGCTTTGGTTTGGAAGAATATCATGAGCGGAAACATGAACGGACCGATTTCCAACGAGACTATGACCGGCTGATATTCTCTTCACCTTTCCGGCGCTTACAAAACAAGACGCAGGTGTTCCCTTTGCCGGGTAGTATATTTGTCCATAACCGATTGACACATAGTTTGGAGGTCTCTTGCGTAGGTCGTTCGCTGGGAAATAATATCGCGAAAGCCTTGATGCAAAAATATCCGGGTGGAAGTGTGAACTTTCCGGAAATAGGTTCTATTGTCTCTGCAGCTTGTCTGGCCCATGATATGGGAAATCCGCCTTTCGGTCATTCCGGAGAGCGAGCCATTACGGCTTATTTCCTCGAAGGTAATGGCATGAAATGGGAGGAAAAAGTACGGGAAGAAGGAGGACGTTGGGAAGATTTCTTGCATTTTGAGGGTAACGCCAACGCCATTCGTTTGTTGACACATCAGTTTATCGGGCGGCGCAAAGGTGGTTTTGCCATGACATATAGTACGCTGGCCTCCATTGTCAAATATCCTTACGCTTCAACAGAGGCCGGAAAGAAAGGAAAATTCGGTTTCTTCCAGTCGGAAGAAGAATCTTATCTGCGTATTGCCACAGAATTGGGCATTGAACGTAACCCGAAGGATCCGAACAAGTTTGCCCGTTATCCGTTGGTTTATCTTGTTGAAGCGGCCGATGACATCTGCTATCAGATTATGGATATAGAAGATGCCTGCAAATTGCATATACTGACGGCCGATGAAGCTATTCAATTATTGTTGAACTTCTTTGATGATGATCGTTTGGACCATGTGCTGCGTATTATGAATATGGTAGATGATACCAATGAACAGATTGCTTATTTGCGCTCTTGTATTATCGGCCTGCTGGTAGATGAGTGTAGCCGGATATTTCTGGAACATGAGGAAGAACTATTAAAGGGAACATTTACTGATTCTTTGATCGAGCATATTTCAGACAAAGCCAAACAGGCGTATGAAACATGCTCGGCTACGGCTTACAAGAAAATATACTGTTCGAAAGAGGTGTTGGATGTGGAACTGGCCGGTTATCATATATTCAGTCATTTGATTGACAGCTTTACGGAAGCCGTAATGAATCCGAATCATGCTTATAGTAAGTTGTTGTTGCAGCGAGTACCCGAGCAATATAATGTCAAAGCAGTCGGAACGTATGGGAAAATACAGTGTGTATTGGATTATATTTCAGGAATGACAGACGTATATGCTCTCGATTTATACCGGAAAATAACGGGAATGAGTCTGCCTGCAGTATAAAAATACGGTTGGGTTATATACTCCTGCTGATTTTCAGAACAAAAGATGAAATTTCTCTGTTATATTAAATAGATAAAGATCTGATAACGAAAATATACGTTTGCATGAAAAATAAAGATAAAATTAGCAAAATGAGAATAGACAAAGTATTATTAACATTTTAAGCGCTCTGTTTTTACTTTTTTTGTGTAAATATTTATCCAAAAGACGCGTTATTTGTCGTTAGATATAAGAAAGGAAAAATAAGATGAAGAAATCAACGATTTGGTTACTTGCAGTCGTGATGGCGTTTGCTTTTGCAGGATTGTTGTATCTGCAGATCAACTATGTTGATATCATTCTGAAAACAAGAAGTGAACAGTTTGACGAAACAGTCAAACAATGTTTGCATCAGGTCTCAAAAAACCTGGAACTAGACGAGACCCGGCAGTATTTGGAAGATGATATTAATCGGGATCAGAATAGCTTTCTGTATCAGAATGTCATCATAACGGATTCAGACGGAGGCGTGCAGCAAATAGAATTACAGAGTTTTAGTAGTCCGAAGTTTCAGCCTCGTTCTTCGTTGAGTAATCAGCAGACCAATTCGATTGTCAATACATCGCGTGATTTGCAGAAAACCTTGAAACAACGTTATCAGTATCAGGGCGGACTGATCGATGAAGTGATTTATAACATCTTATATACAGCTAATCTGAAACCGATTCAGGAGCGAGTCAATTTCAAGAAGCTGAACAGTTATTTAAAGAATGAATTTATCAACAGTGGATTAAACCTTCCCTTTGTTTTCTCTGTCATAAACAAAGATGGAAACGAAGTGTATCGAAGTGGAAAGATTGATGGAGAACCTCTTGCTTCAGATATTATTACGCAGGTATTGTTTCCTAACGATCCTCCTTCCAAGCAGAATTATCTGAAGGTTTATTTCCCGACGAAAGGAGATTATATTTCTAACTCGATTACATTTATTGTACCGTCGGTCATCTTTTCGATGATTCTGTTGATTACATTTATCTTTACTATTTATATAGTTTTCCGTCAGAAGCGTCTGTCGGAAATGAAGAACGACTTCATTAACAACATGACTCATGAGCTGAAGACACCGGTTTCTACGATTTCGTTGGCGGCTCAGATGTTGAAAGATTCGGATATCACCAAAAGTCCGGAAGTGTTTAAGCATATTTCGGGTGTGATTAACGATGAAACCAAGCGATTAGGCTTTTTGGTTGAGAAAGTGTTACAGATGTCTTTGTTTGAACGTCAGAAGGCAACGCTGAAATTGAAAGAACTGGATGCAAACGACTTGATTATTTCGGTAGCCAATACATTTGCATTGAAGGTCGAGAAGTATGGTGGAACACTGGATCTGGATTTGGATGCTTTGGATTCGACTATTTACGTGGACGAAATGCATATTACCAATGTGCTGTTTAACTTGATGGATAATGCTGTTAAGTACCGTCGTCAGGATGTTCCGCTCGCGTTGTTGGTGCGGACTTGGAATGAAAACGGTAAGTTGCATATTTCGGTTGAAGATAATGGTATCGGAATCAAGAAAGAATATCTGAAGAAAGTATTCGATCGTTTCTTCCGCGTACCGACAGGAAATAAACATGATGTGAAAGGCTTTGGACTTGGATTAGCTTATGTGAGGAAAATCATAGAAGATCACAAAGGTTCAATCCGGGCAGAACAAGGCAATAACAATATAGGAACAAAATTTATTATTACTTTACCTCTTATAAAAAGTTAGTTATGGAAGAAAAAATGAAAATCTTCTTTTGTGAAGACGATGAAAACTTGGGAATGCTTCTGAGAGAGTATCTGCAGGCAAAAGGATATGTTACAGATCTTTTCTGCGATGGAGAAGCAGGATACAAAGGGTTTACAAAGGCGAAATACGATCTTTGTGTGTTGGATGTGATGATGCCGAAGAAAGATGGTTTTACGCTGGCTCAGGAAATTCGCTCGGTTAATCCGGATATTCCTATCATCTTCCTTACTGCCAAAACGCTGAAGGAGGATATTCTGGAAGGTTTCAAGATTGGTGCAGATGATTATCTGACAAAACCTTTCAGCATGGAAGAATTATTATTGCGTATTGAAGCAATCTTGCGTCGTGTGAAAGGCAAGAAGATGAAAGATATTCCTTTCTATAAATTAGGAAACTTCTTGTTTGATACGCAGAAGCAGACATTGACAATTGGTGAGAAGGTTACAAAACTGACTACCAAGGAATGTGAATTGTTAAGTTTATTGTGTGCACATGCAAACGAAATCCTGGAACGTAATTATGCGTTGAAGACAATTTGGGTTGACGATAATTATTTCAATGCTCGAAGCATGGACGTTTATATTACCAAATTGCGTAAATTATTGAAAGATGATCCGGGAATTGAAATTATCAATATCCACGGTAAGGGGTATAAGTTGATTACTCCGACTGCCGAAGATATGTTCCGCGAAGAAAGTACACAGGTTTTATAAGCTTTTTAACGAGAGGACACGGGTTTCACCAATTTAACAGGAAGAATAACTTCCTGTCAATTGGTGCAATTCGTGTTTTTATTTGCTCCTTTTTCTCTTATTCCCAATAATACACGCGTTTTACACGGGGAGAAACGGATGTAAGGATTTCATAAGGTATTGTCTTTAGCCGGTCTGACAGTTCAGATACGGGCAGTTCTTCACCGAAGACGATAACACTGTCGCCTTCTTGTGCGTCTGAATCCGTAACATCAACCATACAAGCATCCATACATATATTACCAATAATCGGACAACGTTTACCTCGGATGATGACTTCTCCGTGTCCGTTACTGAAATGACGGTCTAGTCCGTCGGCATATCCGATAGGAATAATGGCTATTCTGGAATCTCTTTCTACGTAACTGCGGCGACTGTAACCGATGGAATCACCAGCCGGGACGTGTTGTATTTGCAGAATGGTCGTTTTGAGTTTGCTAACGGTTCTCAATCCGTTTACTCCAGATGCGCTAACACCATATAATCCGATGCCTAAACGTACCATATCCATTTGCCATTGAGGGAATCGTTCGATACCGGCGGTATTGAGAATATGTTTAATGACCGGATGTTCCAATCCTTTTTCCAATGTGGTTGAGGCTTCTTTGAACTTCTCCAATTGCTGTTGTGTGAAGTCGTCGAATACGTATGAATCACTACCTGCCAAATGAGAAAAGACGGAACGAACCTTAACTCCGCTCTGTGTCTTCAGTCGTTCGATTAGTTGTGATACTTCATATGGCTGAAAACCTAAACGGTGCATGCCTGTATCAATCTTAATATGTATCGGATAAGCAATGATACCACGGCGTTCCGTTTCTTTGATCATAGCATCCAATAGACGGAAACTGTACACTTCCGGCTCCAGATTATACTCAAACATGGTATTGAAGCTGCTGAATTCCGGGTTCATGACGATAATCGGAATGGTAATACCTTCTTTCCGTAGGGCAGCTCCTTCATCGGCTACGGCAACAGCTAAATAATCACAGCGATGTTCCTGCAATGTCTTGGCCAGTTCATAAGAACCGCTTCCGTAACCGAAGGCTTTCACCATGCAGACCATCTTCGTTTCCGGCTTCAGTTTTGACCGATAGAAATTGAAGTTGTGGACGATGGCTGATAAGTTGACTTCCAAGATGGTTTCATGTACTTTCTTTTCCAGTAGTTCCGAGATGCGCTCGAAGTGGAAATGCCGTGATCCTTTCAGCAGAATGACTTCATTGTTGAATTGCTTGATTTCAGGAGAAGCGATGAATTCGTCGGTTGTCTGGTAGAATGATTTTTCCAGTTGTTCTCCGAATACCGAAGCAAATTCTTTCAGATCTTTGCCGATGCCGATCAAGCGGTTTACCTTTTTCCGTTCTACCAAATCGGCTACTTTCTTATACAATGATTTAGGAAGTGTTCCTGACTGAAGAATATCGGAAAGAATTAGCGTTGATTTCAGATTCTTGGCTACTTTCCGGCTTTGCAGGAAATCAAGGGCAATATCCAATGAGTTGATGTCTGAATTATAAGTATCGTTGATCAACAGGCAACCTTGGATTCCTTCCTTTACATCCAGACGCATCTCAACAGGTTCGAGATGTGCGAACTTTTCTACATCGTTCACACTGGTCGGCTTTAAGTATAACATAACGGCCAGACAGTGAATAACGTTCTCGATAGAAGCGTCATCGACGAATGGTATGGTATATGTCCGGTCAAAGCCCAGTAATGTACAATGGATAACTGTTTCATCTTGTCTCTTTTCAATTGACTCGATAAACAGAGGAGCTTCTCGGTCGGTCCGGCTCCATGCGATTGCTTTGTGCGACAAGCAGGCCGATTCGATCAAAGTTGATATGAGAGGATTATCTCCATCGTAGATAATTGCTTCGCTCTCGTTGAAAAGCATCAGTTTTTCGAGGCATTTCTGGTTGACGGAAATAAAGTTCTCTTGGTGAGCTTCGCCGATGCTGGTCAGTACGCCGATGGTTGGTGCAATAATCGGTTGCAGCTTCTCCATTTCATCTGGCTGTGAAATGCCGGCTTCGAATATACCCAATGTGTTCTTTTCGTTCATTTCCCAAACGGAAAGCGGCACACCGATTTGTGAATTATAGCTGCGGGGAGAACGGACGATATCAAATTCGTTGTGCAGTAATTGATACAGAAATTCTTTGACTACGGTCTTCCCGTTACTTCCCGTAATACCGATGACCGGAATCTGGAAGCGTTTGCGGTGATATGCCACCAGTTTCTGCAAGGCAGCCAACACATCTTTTACCAACAGAAAGTTGGCTTCTTCCATTTGTTCGAACTCGGGTAGCATTTTGCTGACTACAAAGTTTCTGACACGAAGCTTATACAAGTCTTGTACATACCGATGTCCGTCGTTTGTCTTTGTCGCTAACGCAAAAAACAGACTCATCTCAGGAAATGATAACCGCCGACTGTCTGTTAGTAATATACTAATCGTGCAATCATGTAACGCCTTTGTTCTTGCCCCGATAATCTGGGCTACGTCTTGTATTGCGTATTCCATCTCTTACTTCAATTTAGTCTTTAAAATATTCCGCTCTTTTGAGTAGTCAAAGAAAGTCATTTTCTCGTTAAGTCGGTCAATCTTTAACAAAGTTTGAAGAATAAATTTCCGGTAGGCTTCGCTGTCTGGATTGAAAGGTTTGTGTGCCATGGCTTTCTGTATTTCCAGACAATCCTTTAGGATATTTTGACTTTCTGCATCCAGTTCGTTGGTTACGAATTGTTCCCAAATATAATCAATGGCCTGAGCCGAAGGATGCAACATATCGTCGGCATAGAAACGATAGTCGCGCAGTTCATCCATCATGATTTCATACGACGGGAAATAGCTTGTTTGCTCGGGAAACAAACTGTTCAGTTCGTCGATGGCAAGTAGCAAGGCGGCTTTACTGAGCTGATTCCCATGAGCTCCGTCTTTCCAATGGCGAATCGGACTGACTGTGAAAAGGATTTTCAACTCCGGATTGATGTCTTTCAGTTCTTGTAGCAGGGGTTTCCAGTCATCTACTATCTCTTCAACCGTAAGGCGCTGGCGGATAAAATACCGCTCGGGCCGTTTGTGGCAATTGCCCACTATCGTGTCGCTCTCTTTTTCCCGATAAACCCAAGAAGTTCCCCAGGTGACAATCAATCGCTGACATTGCCGGAGAAAACGCGCCGAAGATTCCAGTCGGGTATTAATCTGATTCAAACAAGCTTCGGCCGTCAATGCCGAAAAACGACTGTGATGGTCAAAGCTATGGAACAAACCACCAGATATAAACAAGTCTTTTTCCTGATACGACTCAGCTTGTATCAGGCGTCGGAGTGCATGACTGATGGAAGCCGGGTTATAGAGTGTACCGAAAGGATTGACGTCGGTTTGGAACTTTAAATCCGTCATTCGTGTTCCGATATTCTCAACAAAACAAGAACCGATCAGCAAGATCGGGTTTTTATAAGAAAACAGAAAAGACGGCTTTGCGTATGTCAGTTGCGTATAGAAGTTCATACATTGAATGAATTATGATTCAAAGATACTGGATTTCGGCTGATCGTAGGAAAAATGACAGAATAATCTTGTGATAATTACCTAAAACTTCGTACATTTGTACGAAATTAAGGCAGGAGTATGAAAACTATTTGTGGAATTATCCTATGGGCGGCGATGATTCTCCCATCAGCGTATGCGGAGAACGCTACTTCTTTTGTCCCTGCCATCCATCAGACGGAGCCAAAGTCTGTTGAAATCTCAGCCTACGACAGTTGTATTAAAGTCAAAAATGCTCCTACCGGCAGCGTATTGGAAATATATAGTGTAGTCGGTATTAAAGTAAAAGAAATCAAACTTACTTCTTCCGACGGAGAATATCCTGTCAATATACCAAAAGGTTACTACATTATCCGTATTGGCGAAACTGTCCGTAAAGTCGTTATCCGTTAATTCTGTTTCAGGAAACGGCTGTCTCTTGTTTTTCTTTCCGATATTTTTATTTCAGGTCATGAAGTCTCTGTTGTAATCAAAGAACGACGGAGTAGAAGTCTTTCGTATTCTTTTTCTGATTAGCGGAAAAGACAACCCGTAAGGTGAATAATCCAAAAAGAGTCAACCCCTTTTATTTATAAAGAGATTTTAAGTCAACCAAATCCATAAAATAGTACTACTAAATCCGTTTGATATGATATTTTTATCGTTTCACCCGGGTGGGACGATCATTTCACCTCTGTGGTACGATCGTTCCACAAGGGTGATACGATCGTTTCACAGCTGTGGAACGATAAAAAAGTAGTGGAATTTGCCTTTAGGGTTCGTTTTCTGAATACCTATGATTAATACCTTTGTTTTATGTTTGTCTTTCGGTCAAATACTGTTTGTTCCCGAATTTTTTCCGTAAGTTTGCGGAAAAAGAAACATCAGATGAATGAAGAGAATTTACCTATGTTGATACATATTTCGGAGACAAGTTCGACGAATACCTATATGCATGAATTACTGGAGCGGGAAAAAGTGCCCGAAGGCTCTTGTGTGTGGGCTGATTTTCAAACGGCAGGCCGTGGACAGATTGGAAATGTCTGGGAATCGGAAGCCGGGAAGAATCTGACATTTAGTATCGTGATTTATCCGAACTTTTTACCGGCGAACCGTCAGTTCCTGATTTCGGAACTTTCGGCTTATAGTGTGAAGGAATTGTTGGATAAATATACTTCGGATATTACGGTAAAGTGGCCGAATGATGTGTTCTGGAAAGACCGGAAAATTTGTGGTATGTTGATAGAAAATGACTTGTCGGGGCAGAGCTTGTATGCTTCTGTTTCAGGTATTGGTATTAATCTGAATCAGATGGAATTTCATGGTGGAGCTCCGAATCCGGTTTCTTTATGGCAAATACTGGGACATGAGGTGGATCGGGAAACATGCATGCAGGAGTTTCTCGATATATTTTATGCCAATTACGTATTGATTCTGGAAGGACGTGAAAAAGAATTGCACGATAAATACATGCAGTCATTGTATCGGAAAGAAGGGTTTTATTGGTATGAAGATGCCAACGGGCGTTTTGAGGCGGCCTTACAAGGAATCGAACCGACCGGGCATCTTTTGTTGGCATTGAAAGACGGGACGGTTCGTCGTTATGAATTCAAAGAAGTGAAATATATACTTCCCGGCTGACCGATTTGATTGGGAAAAGCGAAGGGAAAAGAAGCTGTCGAAAAATTTTTATAGAAGAAAAGCCGATGGAATCGCCCTATTCGAATAAGTCGCACTTACCTGTTGATAACTTTTTTATTCTTTATTTGGAAGGTAAATAAGTAAATGTGTAATTTTACAATCCGAAATCGACAGATGTTTACAAATCAAACAGGTACGCCAATTTCGAGAAGTAAAGTTTTAACTTAAAAAGGGAATGAGATGAAGGAGCAGGAGATCGTTTATCATGTGCCGGTCTTGTTGGAGGAAAGTCTGGAAGCTATGGCTATTCGTCCGGATGGCGTCTATGTAGATGTCACCTTTGGTGGCGGAGGACATTCACGCGAAATCCTGCGTCGTTTGGGTGATCAAGGGCATCTATATGGTTTTGATCAGGATGCGGATGCCGAAAAGAATATACCCGATGATCCTCGTTTTACTTTTGTAAGAAGTAATTTCCGGTATCTGTATAACTTTATGCGTTATCATCAGGAAGTCGGAAAGGTAGATGCTTTATTGGCCGATTTGGGCGTTTCTTCTCATCATTTTGATGATAAAGAACGAGGTTTCTCCTTCCGTTTTGAAGGACAGTTGGATATGCGTATGAATACGCGCGCCGGACAGACTGCGGCAGATATACTGAATACCTATACTGAAGAAGCTTTGGCTGATGTGTTTTATTTGTATGGGGAAGTAAAAGTGGCCCGAAAGTTGGCTTCAATGGTTGTTAAGGCCAGAGAGGCAAAAGCTTTTGAGACTATAGAAGATCTGCTGGAAGTGGTCAAGCCTTTTGTTGGCAGAGACAAGGAAAAGAAATTCCTGGCACAGGTATTTCAGGCGTTACGTATAGAAGTAAACGATGAAATGCGTGCTTTGCGCGAAATGCTGATGGCAACGCTGAAGGTGTTGAAGCCGGGAGGAAGGTTGGTCGTTATTACTTACCATTCTTTGGAAGATCGTCTGGTAAAGAATTTCCTGAAGAGTGGGAACTTTGAAGGAAAAGCCGAACAGGATTTCTTCGGAAATGTCCAGTCGCCTTTCAAATTGGTAAATAATAAGGTGATCGTTCCTTCGGCTGAGGAAGTAGAACGGAATCCACGGTCAAGAAGTGCCAAACTGCGGATTGCGGAACGAAAATAGAAAGGATTTATGAGTATGGAAGCAACGGATAAAACTACTAATCAGGATAAGAAGAGAAAACATTTTTCTTTCCTTTATGTATTGGGTGGAGGTTTTCTGAAAGAGGATTTCTTCACACGCCATACACGTATGATTGTATTGGTGGTGATTTTGATATTCTTCTTTATCGGGAACCGATATACTTGTTTGCAGAAACTAAGAGAAATAGACCGTTTGCAGCAGGAGTTGAGGGATGTTCGGTTTGAGGCACTCTCTATTTCATCTGAGCTGACCGGTAACAGTCGTCAGTCGCAGATCGAAATGTTGATAGAAGAACAAGGTATTGACTTGGAAGGAGCCACAACTCCTCCGTATGAATTGAAGAAATAAGCATGGCGGATGATACGAACATAGAGGATAAAAAAGTCAAGGACGGTAGCATCTTCTTTTCCTATTTGGTAGTTGTCTTGTTCTTGGCTGTATTGGCAGTCTTGATTGTCATGAAGGCTTTGAATACGGCCTTTGTGGAAAAAGATCGTTGGCTGGCATTGGCAAAAACTCAGATTATGCCTGATAGGACCGTTTTACCAAGTAGAGGTAATATCTATTCGTTTGATGGAAAACTGATGGCTACCAGTGTACCTCGTTATTATACCTATTTGGATTTCAAGGCAGACGGTTTTCTGTTGGATACTTTTTTATACTCTAAGCGGAATGGAATAGATTCTTTATCGGTCTATTTGTCGAGAAAATTTAAGGACAGAAGTCCTGCCGGATATAAAAGTCATTTGTTGCGTGGCTTGAAATCGAAGAGTCGTCAGTATCCGGTTCATGTCGGGAAAGTTTCTTATTCCGACTTGAAAGAAATGAAGAAGTATCCGTTCCTGCGTTTGAATCGTTTCAAGAGTGGCTTTTATACCAAAGAAATGGTCGATCGCCAACGTCCGTTTGGAACATTGGCAGCCCGTACGATTGGAGATGTATATGGTGAGATTGATACTTCTGGGGTAACTAAAGGAAAGAACGGACTTGAACTACAATATGACTCGTTGTTGAGAGGAAAACCGGGTGTCAGCTCAGTTCGTCGTATCGGAGGGCGCTGGACCAATGTGATCGAACAGGAACCTGAGGAAGGAGTGGATATCCGCTCAACCATTGATATAGATATTCAGGATATCACAGAGAAATCTTTGTTGGATATGCTGAAGAAGATTGATGCTGCTTCCGGAACAGCAGTTGTCATGGAGGTAAAGACTGGAGAGATAAAGGCCATTACCAATATGGGACGTATTCGGGAAGGTGTGTATGGAGAAACGGTGAATCATGCCGTAGCAGATGAAACGGAACCGGGTTCAACATTCAAGGTTGCTTCTATCATGGTTGCTTTGGAAGACGGGGTTTGTCAACCGGGTGATACTGTTGATACGGGGAATGGTATATATATGTATAAAGGTTCCCGTATGACCGATCATAATGCGAACAAAGGTGGATATCATGAGATCACGGTAGAACAGGCTATTTGGTATTCATCGAATATCGGTGTGGCTAAGACTATTCTGAAAGGATATGAGAACAATCCGACGAAGTTCGTGGAAGGTTTATATCGGATTGGAATGAATGCGGATCTGCAAATAGATATACCGGGTGCCGGGCGTTCCAAGATTCGTCGGCCGGACGATAAGAAACATTATTGGTCGAAAACGACATTACCGTGGATGTCTTTTGGATATGAAACACAGATTCCTCCCATTTCTACGTTGGCATTTTACAATGCGATTGCCAATAATGGTACGATGATGCGACCCTATTTTGTCAAGGAAATCATGCATCGGGGGAAAAGTGTTCAGAAGTTTTCTCCACGTGTGCTCATTCCTTCGATCTGTTCGGATAATACATTGCATATAATCCAAAAGATGTTGGTTGGGGTTGTAGAACAAGGAACCGGAAAAGCAGTACATTCGGATATTATCCGGATAGCCGGTAAGACGGGAACTGCCCAGATCGCTTCGGGAGGTGTGTATCGGCAAGCAGGACACCAGGTCGCTTTTGCCGGATATTTCCCGGCCGATGATCCGATGTACAGTTGTATCGTGGTGATTCGTCAGCCGAGAATCGGGTATCCTTCGGGTGGTACGATGTCGGGTGGAGTCGTGAAAGCTATTGCAGAAAAGATTTATTCAAGTCATATTTCGATTCCGATAGATGAGATGAAACCGGATTCGACAGCGGTCTTCTTACCCATGGTAAAGGGAGGAGAGAAAAGAGCTGTCGAAAATGTGTTGGATGAACTGGATATTACATTTGATAGTGACAGTACAGAAACGAACTGGGTAAAGACAACCCGGGATAAGGAACGGAACCGGATTGTTTTGGAAGATGTTACAGTACGAAATGGATTGGTGCCGGCTGTGTTTGGTATGGATGCGAAAGACGCTGTTTTTTTACTAGAGTCTGCAGGTTTGCGGGTTACATTGTCGGGTGCCGGTCGTGTAACTTCCCAGAGTATTTCTCCGGGACGTCGTGTTTCAAAAGGACAAACTATATTATTAACATTAAAGTGACTATGGAATTACAAAAACTGATTCAAGTATTGGATGCTCCTGTTGTGACAGGAACTCTGCAAGCGGAGATTGCAGGAATTCAATCCGATTCCCGTCGGATTGAACCAGGTTTTCTGTTTGTAGCCGTTCGGGGAACAGCGGTAGATGGCCATGCCTATATTGCTGGAGCATTGGAAAAAGGTGCAGCAGCAGTGGTCTGCGAGGAAATACCGGAAGGCTTGAATGATCAAAGTATATTCGTGGTGGTAAAAGACTCTGCCGAGGCTTTAGGCAAGTTGCTTTCCGCATGGTATGGCCACCCTTCAGATAAACTGGTATTGGTGGGTGTTACAGGTACGAACGGAAAAACAACGATTGCTACCTTATTATATCAGATGTTCCGGAAACTAGGGCATAAGGTCGGACTTATTTCTACGGTTTGTAATTATATTGATGGCGAAGCTATTCCAACAGAACATACAACTCCCGATCCGATAACGCTGCATGCGTTGATGGCTCGTATGGTAGAAGCTGGGTGTGAATATGCCTTTATGGAAGTAAGTTCACATTCGATCGATCAGAAACGCATCAGTGGTCTTTCTTTTAATGGCGGTATTTTTACGAATCTGACACGAGATCATTTGGATTATCATAAAACGGTAGAGAATTATCTGAAAGCGAAGAAGAAGTTCTTTGATGACCTGCCGAAAACTGCTTTTGCTCTGACAAATCTGGATGATAAGTCTGGAATGGTGATGCTGCAAAATACGGCAGCCAAGAAATTGACTTACTCTTTACGGACATTAGCTGATTTCAAGGGAAAGATATTGGAATCTCATTTCGACGGAACGGAACTGTTGATAAATAATCGGGAAGTATCGGTTCACTTTGTTGGTCGTTTCAATGCATATAACTTGTTGGCTGTCTATGGTGCTGCCGTGAGCTTGGGAAAAGATCCGGAAGACGTTCTGCTGGTGTTGAGTACCTTGCATTCGGTTTCTGGGCGGTTTGAAACGATCCGTTCGCCTAAAGGATATACTGCGATTGTGGATTATGCTCATACTCCTGATGCCTTAACCAATGTATTGAATGGTATTCATGAAGTGTTGGATGGCAATGGAAAGGTAATTACCGTAGTCGGATGTGGAGGAAATCGGGATAAAGGAAAACGTCCGATGATGGCCAAAGAAGCTGTTCGACTAAGTGATCAGGTGATTTTGACTTCTGATAATCCTCGCTTTGAGGAACCGGATGCCATTATACAGGATATGGTAGCGGGATTGACACCTGCTGATCTGGAGCAGACGTTATGTATTACAGATCGGGAGCAGGCAATCAAAACGGCTGCCAAACTGGCACAGAAAGGCGATGTCATTCTGATTGCTGGAAAAGGACATGAAGATTATCAGGAAATAAAAGGTGTGAAACATCATTTTGATGATCGGGAAATAGTAAGGAACTTGTTTGCTAATCAACAAGCGTAAGAGACATGTTATATTATTTGTTTAATTATTTGGATCAGTTGGATTTTCCGGGTGCGGGTATGTTTAAGTACGTCTCCTTCCGTTCGGGTTTGGCATTGATACTTTCATTGTTTATATCCACGGCAATCGGTCGGAAAATCATAGATCGGTTACAGTATTTACAGATCGGGGAAACGATTCGTAATTTGGGACTTGAGGGAGAATATAGCAAGAAGGGAACACCTACTATGGGAGGTATTATCATTATCATTGCGATTCTGGTCCCGACATTACTTTGTGCCCGATTAAGTAATATTTATGTCTTGCTCATGCTTGTTACCACTCTTTGGTTAGGAGCCTTGGGCTTTGCCGATGATTATATTAAGGTATTCAAGAAGAATAAGGAAGGCATGCATGGCCGGTTCAAGATTATCGGACAGGTTGGGTTGGGATTGATCGTTGGTTTGGTTTTGTTTCTAAGTCCCGATGTGGTAATTAAGGAAAATATGGAGGTTCGCCATGATAATGTGATTGAAACGGTGAAATTCCATACGCTGGAAAAGAAATCTACCAAGACCACCATTCCGTTCGTCAAGAACAATAATTTTGATTATGCCATGCTGGTTGACTGGGCCGGCGAATACAAGCAAGAAGCGGCTTGGATATTATTCGTCGCCATGGTGATTTTTGTGGTAACAGCTGTTTCTAATGGAGCCAATCTGACAGACGGATTGGATGGATTGGCCGCCGGAACATCGGCTATCATTGGTGTTGCGCTGGGTATCTTGGCATATATGTCATCCCACTTCCAGTTTGCCTCATTCCTGAATATTATGTTTATTCCAGGAGCCGAGGAATTAACTGTCTTCGCATCAGCTTTCATTGGCGCTACTATTGGGTTCTTGTGGTACAATGCTTTCCCTGCACAAGTATTTATGGGAGATACAGGAAGTCTGACGTTGGGAGGAATTATCGCTGTATTTGCCATTATCATCCGGAAAGAATTGTTGATCCCGATTCTATGCGGAATCTTTTTGGTAGAAAGTCTGTCGGTTATCTTACAGACTTGTTACTTTAAATATACAAAGAAGAAATATGGAGAAGGACGTCGTATCTTTAAGATGGCACCTTTACACCATCATTTCCAGAAAGCCGGAAATGCCGGTATTCAGGCGTTGATACAAAAACCGTTGAATAAAGTGCCAGAGTCGAAGATTGTGGTTCGCTTTTGGTTGATCGGCATTATTCTGGCAGTTATTACGATTGTTACGTTAAAGATGAGATAAAGATGAGTAAGAGAATTGTTGTATTGGGGGCAGGTGAAAGCGGTGCAGGAGCTGCGGTTCTGGCTAAGAAGGAAGGCTTCGATGTGTTTGTATCTGATCTTTCTGCTATCAAACCCAAGTATAAGGAAATGCTGGATTCCCATGCGATTTGCAGGGAAGAAGGACAACATACGGAATCTGACATCTTGAATGCCGATGAAGTAATCAAAAGCCCGGGAATTCCGGATAAGGCACCCATTATTCAGAAACTGAAAGCGCAGGGTACACCTATTATTTCGGAGATTGAATTTGCTGGTCGTTATACGGATGCGAAGATGATTTGTATTACCGGTAGCAATGGGAAGACAACGACTACCTTGTTAACTCATCATTTGTTGACGGAAGCAGGTGTAGATGCAGGATTGGCTGGTAATGTAGGAAATAGTCTGGCTTTACAAGTAGCCGAGAATCCGCATCCGGTTTATGTTATCGAATTAAGCAGTTTCCAATTGGATAATATGTATGATTTCAAGGCTGATATAGCTATTCTGCTGAATATTACTCCTGATCATTTGGATCGTTATAATTATGAAATGCAGAATTATGTGGATGCCAAATTCCGTATTATTCAAAATCAGACAGAGAAAGATGCTTTCATTTTTTGGAATGATGACCCGATTATCGCCCGCGAGATCAAGAAACATCATCCAAAGGCAACTCTTTACCCTTTTGCTGAAACACATGAAGAAGGTACTAAGGGATATGTGGAAAATAATCAAGTAATCGTAGAAACTGAAAACGGGACTTTCACAATGGAACAAGATTTATTAGCATTGACAGGAAAACATAATCTGTATAATTCGCTGGCATCAACTATTGCAGCAAAGATTATGGATATCCATGACGAGAAGATCCGAGCTTCTTTAAAGAACTTTGCTGGTGTTGAACATCGGTTGGAAAAAGTAGCTCGTGTACGTGGCGTGGATTATATCAATGATTCGAAAGCTACCAATGTCAATTCTTGTTGGTATGCCTTGCAATCAATGCGTACTCCTGTCGTTTTGATCTTGGGTGGAACTGATAAAGGTAACGACTATACTGAGATAGAAGCATTGGTAAAAGAAAAGGTACGGGCTTTAATCTTCTTGGGTGTTGATAACCGGAAATTACATACCTTCTTTGATGATAAGATTGCTCAGATAGAAGATGCCGGTTCGATGGAAGAGGCCGTGAATAAAGCGTATCGGTTAGCACAGAAAGGCGATACTGTGTTGCTTTCTCCGTGTTGTGCCAGCTTCGACTTGTTTACTTGCTACGAAGATCGGGGAGACCAGTTTAAGGCGTGTGTCCGTAATCTCTAACAAATAGAAAGGTAATATTATGGATCTGGCGAGTAGATTATTTAAGGGCGACCGTGTCATTTGGATCATATTCATGTTTTTGTGTCTGATCTCGGTGACGGAGGTATTTAGTGCGACCAGTACGATCGCTTATCGGAATGCAAATTATTGGATGCCGATCATTCGCCATGCCTCTTTTTTATTGATGGGTTTTGCCGGCGTATTGATCTTGCATAATCTCCCGTATAAGGTCTTTATAGGATTTGGATTGTTCTTGCCTGTTGCGATTTTCCTTTTGGCGATTACTCTTTTTGTGGGTGTTGAAATCAATGGAGAACCTCGTTGGATGGAGATTCTTGGCATTCGTTTCCAACCTTCAGAATTGGCGAAGCTATCTGCCGTTTGTTATATGGCATTGGTTTTGAGTAAACGGGATAAATTTACCGATGCCCAAATGTTTAAGTATATTTTGATTGGGGTAGGTTTGGCCTGTGGTTTTATCTTCTTTAATAATGGTTCAACGGCAGTGCTTCTTTTTACCATCATGGTGATGATGATGTTTATCGGGCAAATCCATCTGAAGCGAATCTTTAAATTGGTCGGATTTTGTGTTGCCTCGTTAGTTTTGTTGTTGACTTTATTGTTTGTGGCTCCTGATTCTGTGATGAATTACATGCCAGATCGTTTTCGTACATGGAAAGCTCGTATTGAACGATTCTCTTCTTCTGGGGACCGTTTAGATACCAAGGAAGGTAAAGTATTAACACTTGACGATGAACATTATCAGGAAGATCACGCTAAAATAGCCATTGCTCAGGGTGGTTTATTGGGAAAGAAACCTGGACATGGTCAGCAACGAGACTTTTTGCCGCAGGCTTATTCTGATTTTATCTATGCCATCATTATTGAAGAGATGGGATTGGTGGGCGGTTTCTTCGTCTTGTTCTTATATCTGGCGTTGATGATACGCGTGGCGATGATTGCCAGAAGATGTCATACTTTGTTCCCGAAATTCTTGGTTTTGGGATGTGGGTTACTAATTGTAACTCAGGCATTGATAAATATGGCGGTAGCTGTGGGTGTTTTTCCTGTGACCGGTCAACCTTTACCTTTGATTAGTAGGGGTGGAACTTCAACAGTGATTAGCTGTGTCTATATTGGTATCATTTTAAGTGTGAGTCGTTTTGGAGCGAACATCGGGAATGAGGAAGATTTGATGCCGGAAGAAGGAGAGAAGTCGATTGAGGCTGAAACTGCATTACCGGGGGTGACTCAGGAAGAAATCAATCAGTGGGTTCCAGTAGTGGATAGCGAAGATTCGAAGTCTGAATCGGAAGGATTTAAAGAAAAGAATTAAGGAATATGAAACAGTATAAAGTGATCATCAGCGGAGGTGGAACGGGTGGACATATCTTCCCGGCAATCTCTATTGCCAATACATTAAAGAAACGGATGCCTGACGTTCAAATTCTATTTGTCGGAGCGCAAGACCGTATGGAGATGGATAAGGTCCCGGCAGCCGGATATGAGATTGTTGGTCTACCGGTAAAAGGATTTGACCGTGCGCACTTGCTGAATAATATAAAGGTAGTTCGTTGCCTGTTGAAAAGCTTATCATTGGCTAAAAAAACGATACGGGATTTTCAGCCTGACATCGCAGTTGGTGTTGGAGGTTATGCCAGTGGTCCGACGTTGTGGATGGCCTCGTCGTTGGGGATTCCTACTTTAATACAGGAACAGAACTCGTATGCCGGCGTGACCAACAAGTTGTTGGCGAAGAAAGCCAATCGGATTTGTGTCGCTTATGAAGGGATGGAAAAGTTTTTCCCTGCCGAAAAGATCGTAGTAACAGGAAATCCTGTTCGTCAGGATTTGGAGGAAGCACAAGAAAAGAAAGAAGAGGCACTTCGTTTCTTTGGCTTGTCACCCGAAAAGAAAACAGTGTTGGTTGTAGGTGGTAGTCTGGGTGCTCGTACGATTAATCGAAGTATACAAGGTGATTTGGACAAGTTTTTTGCATCTGATGTGCAGTTGATTTGGCAAACCGGACGCTATTATCACGAAGAAGCCACCCGTCATTTGAAGGCTTATCGGGGAATGCCTGTCTGGTGTTCAGATTTCATATCACGCATGGATTATGCCTATGCGGCAGCCGATTTGGTGGTTTCAAGAGCCGGTGCCAGTTCTATTTCGGAATTGTGTATCTTAAAGAAACCGGTAGTTCTAGTCCCTTCACCCAACGTTGCAGAAGATCACCAGACGAAGAATGCATTGGCTTTGGTCAACAATCAGGCTGCTGTGATGGTTGCTGACAAGGATGCACCTCAGAAACTGGTGGATACAGCCTTGTCGATTATACACGACAATACCCGACTCGTTTCTTTATCCCAGCAGATTGGGAAAATGGCACATTTTCATAGTGCTGAACAAATTGTCGATGAAATTATGAAAATAATAGAAAGAAAATCGTAATTTTGAATCGTTTGTATTGAGGATTGAATTATGGAGATGCAAAAGATAACATCTGTTTATTTTGTGGGTGCTGGTGGTATTGGCATGAGCGCTTTAGCTCGTTATTTTCGGGCAAAAGGAAAGCAAGTCGCTGGTTACGACAAGACTCCATCGGACTTGACAGCCACTTTGATTGAAGAAGGTATCCGTATTCATTATACGGATGATATTACTTTGATCCCTGAAGATTGTAAACAGATTGATTCCACTTTGGTCATTTATACTCCCGCTATACCGGAAACGCATACTGAACTGAACTATTTCAAGACGAATGGTTTTACGTTAATGAAGCGGGCGCGAGTTTTGGGTGAGATCACGCGGACAGAACGAGGCTTGTGTGTGGCTGGTACGCATGGGAAGACAACAACTTCGTCGATGTTGGCCCATCTACTCAAGCAGTCGCATGTAGATTGTAATGCCTTTTTAGGAGGAATCCTAAAGAATTACAACAGCAACTTGATGCTTTCGGATAAAAGTGATTTGGCGGTTATCGAAGCAGATGAGTTCGACCGTTCATTCCATTGGTTGAATCCTTATATGGCTGTGATAACAGCTGTAGATCCTGACCACTTGGATATTTACGGTACTCCAGCGGCTTATCGGGAAAGTTTTGAACATTTCACGTCTCTGATTCGACCGGATGGATGTTTGGTTATGAAGAAAGGTTTACAACTTCAGCCTCGTTTACAGGAAGGAACGAAACTTTATACTTATTCTGCAACGGAAGAAGCTGATTTCTTTGCCCGTAATATTCGTATAGGTAATGGTGATATTCTATTTGACTTTGTAACTCCTGGTGGATGTATACCAGATGTAAAACTAGGAGTACCTGTTAAAGTCAATATTGAAAATGGAGTAGCTGCAATGGCATTAGCGTGGCTGAATGGCGTTACTTCTGAAGAAATCCGAAGAGGAATGGCGTCATTTGCAGGACCGGTAAGACGTTTTGATTTTCATTTGAAGAAAGATGATATTGTTCTTCTTGATGATTACGCTCATCATCCTGCAGAATTGAAAGCCAGTATTCAATCTGTCAAGGAATTATATCCTGATAAAAAAGTAACCGGTATATTTCAGCCTCATTTATATACCCGTACAAGAGATTTTGCTGCTGATTTTGCTGCAAGTCTTTCTCTTTTGGATGAATTAATCCTGCTGGATATTTATCCTGCTCGTGAAGAGCCTATTCCGGGCGTGACATCACAAATTATTTTCGATCGGGTTGCGATACCCAATAAGCGAATGATTCGAAAAGAAGAATTATTGGATTTAGTACAAAAAGAAGCAGCTTCTTTTGAGGTCGTATTGATGGTCGGTGCTGGAAATATAGATCGGTTGGTTGAACCTGTAAAACAAATATTGGAAAAACGGTGATTCGAGTTTTATCTATCATATTAGCCACGTTGTTATCCTGCTATGTGCTGGTGGTCGCATTTTTTTTTCGGGATGTGAAAGAGGATGGACTGTGTGAAGGCATGGAAATCGTTTTGCGAGATAGTTTGGAGAAGCATTTTGTGACAGATGGTGATTTAGTATATCTCTTGAAACAGGCGAAATTATATCCAGTCAAAACTCCGATGAATGAAATTAATACCGAGGAGATAGAAGAAAAGCTGTTGAGTAATAATATGATCTCAAAAGTTGAAGCCTATAAGACGCCTTCGCGGTTGATTAAGTTGGAGATTGAACAGAAAATGCCTATCTTGCGGGTAAATAGTCCGGCTGGTAATTATTATGTGGATAATTTGGGTAGTATGATGCCTTTGAGTAGACATTACGTCGCTCATGTCCTCGTAGCCAGTGGACAAATAGATGAAAAACTGGCTTTGGGAGATCTGTATAGATTTGCACTTTTCTTGGAAGAAGACGATTTTTGGAATGATTGGATCGGGCAAATATATGTAGATAGCGATAATAACGTAGAACTAATCCCGCGTGTAGGAAATCATAAAGTGATCTTAGGTACATTTGATGATTATCAGACAAAATTGGAAAATTTGCGATTGTTTTATGAGCAAGCGATTCCTAAAGTGGGTTGGGAAAAATATAGTGAGATAAACTTGAAGTATAAAAACCAGATTGTTTGTATTAAAAGATAAATATATATGACATACACAGACTTTATAGCGGTAATAGACTTAGGTACATCCCACATGGTTGGTATGGTGGGAACAAAGAACGAGAACGGCGTTCTTTCGATTATTGCCTATGATGTAGAAAAATCAGAATCCTGCATTCGCAGAGGATGTGTATATAACGTGGAGGAAACTGCCAATAAGATAAAACGCTTGATCCTGAAACTCGAAAATAAGTTGAGTGGCAGTAAGATTGGGAAAATATATATCGGCGTTGGATCCAAATCTATTCGAACAATTGATCATACGGTATCGAAGGTGCTGGGCGCTGAGGGCGAAGTTACTTCGGCTGTATTGAAGCAGTTGGAGGATGAATGCAGGGCTTATCAACCTTCTATGTTGGATGTCTTGGAAGTGACTTCTCCGGTATATTTGTTGGATGGAAAAGAGGAAAACGAACCTTTAGGTATTTCTTGCTCACGGATTGAGGCTCGGTATAAGTTGATTGTTGCTCAGCCAACAATTCGGCGTTCTATCATGACAAATATAGCAGACCGTATTAAATTGCCTATTGCCGGGATTATTGTAGCTCCGTTGGCTTTGGCTGATTTAGTGCTGACTCCTGCAGATAAACAAGGTGCAGTCTTAATTGATTTTGGAGCAGGTGTTACATCTGTTACTATATTCAAGAACGGTCGTTTGGTAGCTTTGACTGTTGTTCCTTTAGGTGCTGGTCTGATTACACGTGATATCATGTCATTGCGGGTAACAGAAATGGAAGCAGAACGTTTAAAGCGGACGTACGGAAGTGCTCTTCCTTTGGATCGGGATAAAGAACAGCAGAAGATAGAAATCAATAAAATGGATGATTATCGGTCGCAAGAAATGCTTTTGGCCGATTTAAATGAAATCATAGAAGCCCGTTCTCGTGAGATTGTGAAGAATGCTTATGCTCGATTGGAAGATGCAGGTGTTGCCAAAGAACCTGGCTTTTCTGTAACTATTGCGGGATGTGGATCAGCTCTGAGTAAATTACGGGAAGCTGTTAGTGAATGCTTTGATATGGAGGTACGTTATCCGTTGATACGCAAAGGAACGATTGACAGTAGTGTAGAAATGATTGCTAATAATCCGGATTTTACAACGGCTGTTGCTTTGTTGTTGCATGGAAAAGAAAATTGTGCTCTTCGTCAAGAACCTAAAACAGAACCTAAAGTAACTCGTGTACAACCCAAGGTTACTGTAGAAGAACCGACTCCCAAAGTAGAGGTCAATCCGGTAACATTCGAGAATGATACGCCTACCAAACCTGTTGAGCCTGTTCAACCGACACGTAAAACTACGGTGCAGGAACAACCTCAGCCTGATCCTCAGAAGGAAAAGATCAGTTGGTGGGAAAAGCTGAAGAAGAAGGCTGATTCGACGGCGGGAGATTTATTTAATGGTGAAATCTAATAACACAAGAACATAATGGACGACAATTTGATAAACTTAAATATACCGACAAATTCGGATACTATCATTAAGGTAATCGGTGTTGGCGGTGGCGGTGGTAATGCTGTCACCAATATGTATAAAGAAGGTATACATAATGTCTCATTTGCTTTATGTAATACGGATCAACAAGCATTGAATGGGTCTGATGTTCCGGTGAAGTTATTATTAGGACGGACAACAACCTGTGGATTGGGTTCAGGAGATCAACCTGAGCGTGGTCGTGCTGCTGCGGAAGAAAGCGAGGAAGAAATCCGTCAGATGTTGAGTGACGGTACAAGAATGGCCTTTATTACGGCTGGTATGGGTGGTGGAACCGGTACGGGTGCTGCTCCTGTGGTTGCTCGTGTTTCCAAAGAAATGGGAATATTGACAGTTGGTATCGTAACAATTCCCTTTGAGTTTGAAGGACAGTTCAAGATTGTGCAGGCATTATTGGGTGTAGAAGAGATCTCAAAGAATGTGGATGCGCTGTTGGTCATCAATAACGAGCGGGTTCGTGAAATTTATTCCGATATTGGTATGAGTGCATCGAAAGCATATGCGAAGGCTGATGAAACTCTTACTATTGCGGCAAAAAGTATCGCAGAAATTATTACGATTCGAGGCGTTCAGAATTTGGACTTTGCTGATGTGAAGACAACCATGAAAGATGGTGGCGTTGCGTTGATGAGTAATGGTTATGGTGAAGGAGAAGGTCGTTTGCAGCAGGCTATTGATCAGGCTTTGAGTTCTCCGCTCTTGAATAATAATGATGTATATAATGCACAGCGTATATTATTCAATATTTATTCAAGCCACGATAATGAGTTCCGTATAGATGAAATGGGCGAGGTTCATAAGTTTATGGCTCGTTTCCGTACGAAGTTCCGTGTAAAGTGGGGATTTGCATTCGATGATACATTAGGTGATAAGATTAAGATCACGATTCTTGCAACGGGATTTGGTTTGGATGATATTCCGGAAATGGCACAACAGCATCGGGCTGCTCAGGAATTACGAACAGAAGAAGAGCAGCGAATGGAAGCCGAACGTCGTGCCCGTGAAGAGTCTGAACGGAATTTGATGAAGAAATACGGTTATTCCGTCAATCGTCTGCGTTCGCAGGTCGAAGTGGTAACATTGACAGCAGATGAATTAGATGATGATACGCTGATTGTCATGTTGGAAGATTCTCCTACGTATAATCGGGATATCCGAAAGATCAATCAGTTGCGTCGGGGAGGTGGATTTGATGCTCCGGAAACCAATACGTCTTTTACTTCTACAAATACAAGTACGACGTATAAGAAACCGGATAATAACTCCAATTCTGTGATTAGTTTTAGATAATTTGATGTTAAATACATAATTATGGATTTATTTGAAAGAGTCAGCGAAGACATTAAAAACGCAATGAAGGCAAAAGATAAAGTTGCCCTCGAAACTTTGAGAAATGTAAAGAAGGTTTTCTTGGAAGCAAAGACTGCTCCGGGAGCGAATGATACATTAACAGATGCAGATGCTCTGAAGTTGCTGCAGAAACTGGTGAAGCAGGGAAAAGATTCGGCTGCTATTTATGTAGGTCAAGGCCGACAGGATTTGGCCGATGGAGAATTGGCTCAGGTAGCTGTTCTGGAAAAATATTTGCCGAAGCAAATGACTCCTGAAGAACTTGAAGCTGAACTGAAGAAGATTATTGCTGAAGTGGGTGCTTCTACGGCGAAAGATATGGGTAAAGTGATGGGCGTTGCTTCAAAAGCTTTGGCCGGAAAAGCCGAAGGTCGTGCTATCTCGGAAGCCGTTAAGCGTTTGTTAGCTTGATTTGGAAAAACTGAAATAAGAAAGAGGAGTGATGAGAATGTATTATGAGTTGATGCATTCTCATCATTTTTTATAATGTGACAGATTGCTTTTAATTTAAACACTATATGAAATGATATCTTTTACTTGTTGTTTTATAGCTCTCGTTGTTGGCTATTTTGTTTATGGAAAATTTATTGAGAAAATCGCTGGCGTTGATCCGAAACGTGTAACCCCTGCTTTTGCCAAACAAGACGGTGTTGACTTTTTGCCTCTTCCTACCTGGAAGATTTTCATGATTCAGTTTTTGAATATCGCCGGACTTGGGCCGATATTCGGTGCTATTTTGGGAGCCAAATTTGGTTCTGCTTCTTTCCTTTGGATCGTTTTGGGTAGTATTTTTGCGGGTGCCACACACGACTTCCTTGCCGGATTTCTGTCTTTGCGGAAAGATGGAGCCAGTTTACCTGAAATTGTGGGAATGTATTTAGGCGATCGCTTCAAACAGTTTATGCGTGCGTTTACCATCGTTCTGATGGTATTGGTAGGTGTTGTGTTTGTGGCCGGACCGGCCGGATTGTTAGCCAGCTTAACGCCTGAATCATTGGATACCATGTTTTGGATTGTTGTTATTTTCTTGTATTATGTCTTGGCAACGTTGTTGCCGATTGATAAGATTATCGGGAAAGTATATCCTTTGTTTGCCATTGCGCTCTTGTTTATGGCTGTCGGAATTCTTATCATGCTATATGTACATCATCCGGATCTGCCTGAGTTTACTGATGGCTTTACCAATACACATCCGCAAGGATTACCGATTTTCCCGATTATGTTTGTAAGTATTGCTTGTGGTGCAATCTCCGGTTTCCATGCAACACAAAGCCCGTTGATGGCACGTTGTCTGAAGAGTGAGAAATATGCTTGTCCGGTCTTTTACGGGGCTATGATTACCGAAGGTCTCGTGGCTTTGGTTTGGGCGGCAGCAGCTACTTACTTTTTCCACGAGAATGGAATGGGCGAAAGTAATGCAGCTGTGATTGTCGATTCAATTACGAAGAACTGGCTGGGTACGGTTGGTGGCGTATTGGCAGTGTTGGGAGTAATTGCGGCTCCGATTACCTCGGGCGATACTGCTTTCCGTTCGGCTCGTCTGATTGTTGCCGATTTTCTGCACATGGAGCAGAAGAGCATGACGAAACGTTTGTTGATCTCGGTTCCTCTTTTCTTGATTTCGATTGTCATCCTGATTTATTCACTCAAAGATCAGGCTGGTTTTGATATGATCTGGCGTTATTTCGCTTGGACGAACCAGACGCTGGCAGTCTTCACGCTATGGGCCTTGTCAGTTTATCTACGACAGGAAGTGCATATTCCGGAGCATACCCGTTCACATTCCGGGGGTGTAATTCACCCTCAATAAAGGTCTAAAATAGCCTCGATTTTATCCGTTTCACCCTCAAAAGAGGAGTAAAAATGGATTATATGACAGGTTTTGAACATTTTTTCCGGAGCATATCCGTTCACCCGACAAAAACAGGGCTGACTGCTTCCTTTTTCCGGAACATATCCGTTCATTCATGGATGTCTTGTCGATTTGTGACACATTTTCCGGAGCATGTCCGTTCATCCGAAAGAAAAAGTCTCAGACTTGGCCTGTGTCCCCTGTCTGTTTTCCGGAGCATACCCGTTCACTTGCGTTGCCTCTTCAGTTACTTTTGTGCCGAACTAACCCATAAATTCGGTAC